>Ga0182745_1000079_pt1 | contig 140762 bp, 113 predicted proteins | sample eDN3rd30CKraftBY_FD_128523 | JGI IMG/M metagenome (GOLD analysis project Ga0182745, IMG submission 128523) | Enriched backyard soil microbial communities from Emeryville, California, USA - eDNA 3rd pass 30_C Kraft BY (version 2) (version 2) | ecosystem: Environmental > Terrestrial > Soil >...
AGGTCGAACATCACATAGTTGCTGATGTCGACGAGCGCCGAAATCGAGCGCTGGCCGATCGCCTCGAGCCGTCGCCGCATCCATTCGGGCGCGGTGCCGTTGGTCACGCCGCTGATCGTGCGGCCATAGAAGGCGGGGCAGCCTTCGGGGTCGTCGGTGCGGATTTCGGTGGCGGGCGCGTCTTCGCCCTCGATCGTCGGGACGACGAGCGGCTTCAGCGTGCCGAGCCCGGCGGCGGCGAGGTCGCGCGCGATCCCGCGCACGCCCATGCAGTCCTGCCGGTTGGGGGTGATCGAAATATCGATCACCGGATCGCCCGCGCCCGCATAATCGGCGAAGGGGGTGCCGACCGGCGCATCGGCGGGAAGCTCGATGATGCCGTCATGGTCGTCGCCGAGTTCGAGTTCGCGCGTCGAGCACATCATGCCGTTCGATTCGATCCCGCGCACTGCGGCGACCTTCAGCATCATGCCGTTCGCGGGGACGACCGCGCCCGGCAGCCCGAGCACACCGACCAGGCCCGCGCGCGCATTGGGCGCGCCGCAGACGACGGTGAGCGGCGCGCCGCCGTCGCCGGTGTCGACGCTCAGCACCTGCAGCTTGTCGGCCTGCGGATGCCTCTCGGCGGTCAGCACCTTGGCGACGCGGAAACCCGCGAGCTTCTCGGCCGGATTCTCGACGCCTTCGACCTCATGGCCGATGCGATTGAGCGTCGCGACAACATCGGCGACCGAATAGTCGCCATCGAGATGTTCGCGCAGCCAGTCGAGGGTGATCTTCATGCCGAAATCCCCCCGCTCAGTGTCGGGACCGACAGCGCGCCGAACCCGTAGTGCGACAGCCAGCGAAGGTCGCCGTCGAAGAAGGCGCGCAAATCGTCCATGCCATATTTCAGCATCGCGAGCCGGTCGACCCCGACTCCGAAGGCGAAGCCCTGCCATTCGTCGGGGTCGAGCCCGCAATTGGCGATGACCCGGCGGTTGACCATGCCGCTGCCGAGCAGCTCCATCCACGCATGCCCCTCGTCGTCGCCCGACCCGCCGACGATGCGGCGGCCCTTTTCCTGGCGGTAGCCGACGTCGACCTCGGCCGAGGGTTCGGTGAAGGGGAAATAGGACGGGCGCAGGCGCAGCACGATGTCGTCGCGCTCGAAATAGGCCTTGAGGAAGGTTTCGAGCGTCCACTTGAGGTGCCCCATGTGGATGCCGCGGTCGATGACCAGACCTTCGACCTGATGGAACATCGGCGTGTGCGTCGCGTCGCTGTCGCTCCGATAGACGCGGCCCGGCGCGATGATGCGGATCGGCGGCTCATCGCTCATCATCGTGCGGATCTGCACCGGCGAGGTGTGGGTGCGCAGCAGCATCGCCCGGCCCGCGGCATCGTTCATCTGCGTCGGGAAATAGAAAGTGTCGTGCATCGCGCGCGCCGGATGCGTCTCGGGGATGTTGAGCGCGGTGAAATTGTGCCAGTCGTCCTCGATCTCGGGGCCGGTCGCGACCGCGAAGCCCATGTCGGCGAAGATTTCGGCGAGCTCGTCCATCACCTGGCTCACCGGATGGACGCTGCCGCGGGGTGCCGCATCGGTGGGCAGTGTCATGTCGAGCCGCTCGCCCGCGAGCTTCGCCTCGAGCGCCGCACCCTCGAGCGCGGCCTTGCGGTCGGCGATCGCGGTGGTGACGGCTTCGCGCAGCGCGTGGATCTGCGGGCCTTGCGTTTGCCGTTCCTCGGGGCTCATTCCGCCCAGCGTCTTCAAGAGCGCCGAAACGCTGCCCGCCTTGCCGAGCGCGGCGACCCGCAGCGCTTCGAGCGCGTCGAGGTCGGCGGCGGCGCCGATGTCGGCCACGAGCCGGGCCTGCATGGCCGGATAATCACTCATCGTCGTTCGTCCTGCGGCGGCGGTGCGTAGGCCGCGCCGCCACTTTTCATCCTTGGCTTGTCGAGCTGCTGGCGGCGGAAAACCCGCTTTCGGCCCGCCGCCGCTTGCACCGAAGCGGCCGGGCGGGTCAACCCCAAGCTTGGGCCTAGGCTTGCGGGCGATGCAGCCCCTGCACCGCCTCGCCGGCGGCGGCGGCGCGGGCGCGGGCGGCGGCGCCGAGGATCGGCTTGGGCCGCGCCGCATAGGCGCGCGGGCCCATCCCCATGAAGCGCTGGAAATCGCGCGTGAACTGCGCCTGGTCGTGATAATGATAATCGAGCGTGTCGATCCATGCCATCGACGGATCGAGCATGAAGCGCGCGAGGCTGCGTAGGAAGCGCTGGCGGCGCAGCAGCAGCTTCGGCGGAAAGCCGAAGGCGCGGCGGCTGAGCCGTTCGGCCGAGCGTTCGGAGAGGCCGAGCGTCGCGGCGAGATCGGCAACGCTCGCCAGATCGTCGTCGACCAGCGCGCGGTGCGCCGCGAGGATCGCGGGATCGTCGGCGGGCGCGCCGGCGAGCAGGCCGACGAGATGATCGTCGATCATCCGCGCCGCGCCCTCGACGTCGTTGGCGGCGGCGAGCCGCGGCGCGAGCGGCGCGAAGGCGGCGAAGGCGGGATGCGCGGCGCCATCGCAAAACCGGTCGGCGAGCGCCTCGGCGGGCAGCGGAACGAACTTGGCCCAACCCATCGGCAACAGGCCGATGCCCCATGCGCGCATCGCCCCCGCGGCGAAATAGCTCGCCATGCTCGTCGGGCCCGCCGCGATGAAGCGCGGGGCCGGGACCGGCGCGCCGCCGCCGATCGCCGCCAGCGGCGCCTCTCCCGCGATAAAGCGCAGATTCGCCCATTCGGGGTGCAGATAATCGTCGACCCGGACGCCCGGCGGCGCCTCGACATCGGTCAGGTAGATGATGCTGCTATAGGGGCGCAGGGCTTCGGACACCGGAAAGAAGCGCGTGACGACGCGCACCTCGGCGGGTGGCCCCGATTCATGATCCCCCACGATCATGCCGCCATCTTGCGGGGGCTTGCGTAAAAAAACAACAGCCTAGGCGACTCGCATGTCGGGTTTTTACAATTTTTCCGCGCGCCGCGACGTCATATGTCGCGCAAGAGATACTTCCGCCTGCCGTCGGCTTTCTGCGACCCATGGCTTTTCGGTACGGAGGGAGGGGGGCGGTGCATCGTTTTGCGGTCATCGTCGAGACGGCGCGGGGCCAGCCTCCGCGCCGTCTCTTTATGTCGGCGACGCACGCACGAAAAAGGGCGGCCCCATCGGGACCGCCCTATTTTCTTTGGCGATAAGGTCTGGCGTTACGCCGCCTTGGGCAGCGCCGCCTTCGCCTGCGCGATGATCGCGGTGAACACACCGCCTTCGTTCATCGCGAGGTCGGCCATGACCTTGCGGTCGAGCTCGATCCCGGCCAGCTTCACGCCGTGCATGAACTGCGAATAGGTCAGGCCCTCGGCGCGAACCGCGGCGTTGATGCGCTGGATCCACAGCCCGCGGAAGCTCCGCTTCTTAACCTTGCGGTCGCGATAGGCGTATTGGCCGGCCTTTTCGACCGCCTGCTTGGCGATGCGGATCGTGTTCTTGCGACGGCCGTAATAGCCCTTCGCCTGCTCCAATACGCGCTTGTGCTTGGCGCGCGTGGTGACGCCGCGTTTGATGCGTGACATGTCTTAGCGCTCCTTACTTCAGGCCGTAGGGCGCCCAGAGGCGCACATGGGCCGCGTCCGAATCGCTGAGCACGCTGGTGCCGCGGTTGGTGCGGATATATTTCGAATTGTGGCTGATCAGGCGGTGGCGCTTGCCGGCGACGCCGTGCTTCACCTTGCCCGAGGCGGTGAATTTGAAGCGTTTCTTCACACCGCTCTTGGTCTTCATCTTGGGCATTTTGGTCTCCTTTGGAAGTCCGTTTGCGTACCGGCCTGGCAGCCCTTTCAGCCAGCCGGCACAATCGGAAGGCGCGCGCCTAGACGGATTCGCTGGGAAAAGCAAGCATTGTGCCGCCGCCAGGCAAAACAGGCGCTCCTTGCGGAAGCGCCTGTTTCCGTTCGTCGGTCGACGCGAAGGCCTTAGAAACGGACGCCGAGCGCGACACCGGCGTGGCGGCGCTGGAAATTGATCCCGGCGATGCGGCCATTGTCGCCATAGCCGAATTCGACCCGGCCATAGAATTGCTGGCCGAAGCCATGCTCGTAACCGACCGCACCCTGGAAGCCCGAGCCGCTCGCGGTCGCGCTGAACCCGCCGCTCTGCGCTTCGATGCGCAGCTTGGCATAGCCGACCTTGCCATAGACCTGGCCGCGGCTGCCGACCGCATAGCCGAGGTGCAGGCCGACGCCCAGATTGTCCTTGACCTTCAGCGTGTCGACACCGTCGGTAACCTTCACCGACGATTTTTCGAACGTCGCATAGGGGCCGACGACGACCTTCGAGCCGACCGCGATGTCGAAGCCCGCTTCGCCGCCGAACGCCATCGCGCTGCCGACCTTGTAGACGTCGTTGTTCTGCTGGATGCTGCTGACCGTCGGCGTTTCATAGACCGCGCGCGCTTCGACGCGGAAACCCGCCTTGGCGTTGTCCTGACCTTCGTCCTGCGCGAATGCAGGCGACGCAAAACCGGCCGCGCAGAGCGCGACCGCAATCATTTTCTTCATGGATTACCCCTCTTTGGTCGACGCCGGCCCCCCCGGCGTCGGCGCGCCCGGTAGCAGTCTTGCAAGGCCTGTAAAGGGGGTGGCGCGCATTACTGCCGAATTGGATCAGAAACTCGCGCCATCGACCTTCTGGATCGTCAGCGAATCGAGATCGGCATCGGGAACGCAGCGGAGGTTGACCGCGGCCATCTTCGCGCCGTCGGGGCCGGTGCCGACCGCAAAGCCCTGGCAGCCGCACTCCGTGCAGAATTGATGGTCGATATTGTGCTTGTGGAATTGATAGGATTGGAGCTTGTCGGCGCCGCTCGTCAGGCGGAACTGGTCGATCGGCACGAAGCTCAGCAGAAAGCCCTTGCGCCGGCAGTGCGAGCAGTTGCAGCTCATCGCCGTGCCCGGAATATCGCCCTCGACCGTATAGGTCACGGCGCCGCAGTGGCAGCTTCCGTCATAGGACATGATCGCTTCCTCTCCTCGTCAATGGTGACACGCCAGCCCCTCGATGACGTCCTCGAGCCGCGCCGGATCCCCGAGCGCGATGACATGGCCGTCGCTGTCGGCATGAAGCGGCTCGCCGTTCCAGTCGCACATGGTCCCGCCCGCGCCTTCGACAACCGGCACCAGCGCGGCGAAATCGTGGAGTTTCAGACCCGCCTCGACCACCAGGTCGACATGGCCGCTCGCCAGCAGGCCGTAATTATAGCAGTCGCCGCCGAAGACCATGCGCTTGTGCGCGGTCTGCGCGGCGAGCGCCATGAAATGCTCGCCGTCATGATCGGCGAAATATTGCGGCCCGGTTGTCGCGAGCGTCGCGTCGGAGAGGGTGCGGCAGGCGCGGGTCGCCGCGGGCTCGCCGTTGAACAGCGTCGGCCGCCCGGTCGCGCCGACCCAGCGCTCGCCGGCGATCGGCTGATCGATGATCCCGAGCAGCGGCCAGCCGTCCTGCAGGAGCGCGATCAATGTCCCGAAGATCGGGCGGCCGGCCATGAAGCTGACCGTGCCGTCGATCGGGTCGAGCACCCACTGCCGCGCAGCCCCGGCGCGCTCGGCGCCATATTCCTCGCCGATGATCCCGTCGCGGGGCGCCTCGGCCTCGAGCAGGCGGCGCATCGCGGCCTCGGCGCCGCGGTCGGCGTCGGTCACCGGCGAGGCGTCGGCCTTCGCCTCGTGTGCAAAGGCAGTGCGGAAGAAAGGACGGATGGCCGCGCCGGCGGCATCGGCAAGGCGATTGGCAAGGGCGAGATCGGATTCGAGCGACATGCGCCAGCGCTAGCCGAGCGGCCGCCGCCCCGCCAGCCTCAACCGCGATTCGAACGGTGTGGGTGCGCGATTATACTGATTTTACAATCTTCATATAAATTGTAAAAAGCGGGTCGGATGAACGACGCTTTTCCTCTCGATCCGGTCGTCGCGACCTTCGCGCGCTACGGGCTGCGCCGGACGTCGATGACCGATGTCGCGCAGGCGCTCGGCGTGTCGCGCCAGTCGCTCTACAATCGCTTCGGATCGAAGAATGCGCTGGCGGGGTGGGCGGTGCAGTCGCTCATCGACCACTCGCTCGCCGAGGCGCTGCGCGCGATCGAGCAGCCGGCGCGGACGCTGCCCGACCGGCTGGCCGATGCGCTCGACGCCTGGGTCGGGCGGCATCGGGACGCGTTGCACGCTTCGCCGCACGGGGTGGAGATCGTCGCGGTCATGCAGCGTCATCCGCCCGAGGCGGTGCGGATCGCCGAACGGCGGCTCGTCGCGGCGATGACCGAAGCGATCCGGCTCAGCGGTCCCGGGTCGGCGGTGCCGCGCGCGGGAAGCATGGCGCAGGCGCTCTGCTGGACCGCGCGCGGGCTCGTCCATGCCGTGCCCGACCATGCGACCTTTCGCCGCCAGCTCGACCATATCACCGGTGCGCTCGTCGCGCGGTGAGCGGGTTTGGAATGTGGTGCCGCGATCAGTCGAAGAGCGAAGAGACGCTCGTTTCGTCAGCGATGCGCTTGATCGCCTCGCCGAGCAGCGGTGCGACCGTCAGCGCGCGGACCTTGGCGCTGTCGTTGACCGCGTCGGTCGGCTGGATCGAATCGGTGATGACGAGCTCGGTGAGCTCGCTCGCGTCGACGCGCGCCACTGCGCCGCCCGACAGCACACCGTGGGTGCAATAGGCGACGACGCCCTCGGCGCCCGCGGCCTTCAACGCGGCGGCGGCGTTGCAGAGCGTGCCCGCCGAATCGACGATATCGTCGATCAGGATGCAGAAGCGGCCTGCGACATCGCCGATGATGTTCATGACTTCCGATTCGCCGGCGCGCTCGCGGCGCTTGTCGACGATGGCCAAAGGCGCATTGTCGAGCCGCTTGGCGAGCGCGCGCGCGCGCACCACGCCGCCGACGTCGGGCGACACGACCATCAGATTCTTGCCGCCGAAGCGCGCCTGGATGTCGGCGCTCATCACCGGCGCGGCATAGAGATTGTCGGTCGGAATGTCGAAGAAGCCCTGGATCTGCCCGGCGTGGAGGTCGATCGCGAGGACGCGGTCGGCGCCCGACGTGGTGATCAGGTTCGCGACGAGCTTCGCCGAGATCGGGGTGCGCGGGCCGGGCTTCCGGTCCTGGCGGGCGTAGCCGAAATAGGGGACGACCGCGGTGATCCGCTTCGCCGAGGCGCGGCGCAGCGCGTCGGTGAGGATCAGCAGCTCCATCAGATTGTCGTTCGCCGGGAAATTGGTCGGCTGGACGACGAACACATCCTGGCCGCGGACATTCTCGTGAATCTCGACGAACACCTCTTCGTCGGCGAAGCGGCGCACGCTGGTGTCGGTCAACGGCAGCTCGAGATAGTCGGCGATCGCACGGGCCAGCGGCAGGTTGCTGTTGCCGGAGATGAGTTTCATGGGGTGCGAAGCCCTTTCGCGCGGGGTGGGATTGCGGGTCCCCTTAACCAGCGCGGACGCATAGGGGAAGGGGTTAAAGCCATCGCGGCATTGCAGAGCGTGCCCCTCGGTTTCGCGCAAAGCCGCAAAGGCGCGAAGAGGGACAGAGATCGCAGAGGCGATGGTCCTTTATCTCTGCATCTCATAACGAAGGTGGGGGATGTCCGCTCCCCACGCCCAAGCCGGGCGGGCATCGGTCTTCGGTTGAATTCGGACGGGTTGCGCCTAAACCGCAAGGCATGATCCAGCCGCTCTCCATCGTCCTGTCGCAAATGACGCAAGCCGTCGGCGACCTTGCCGCCAACGCCGATGCGATGCGCAGCGTTCGCGCGCGGCACGAGGGCGCCGACCTGATCGTCTTTCCCGAACTGCAACTGATCGGCTATCCGCCCGAGGATCTGGTGCTCAAGCCGGCGCTCGCGGAGCGCGCGGCGGTGCTGCTGACCGAACTCGCGGCCGATACCGCCGATGGTGGCCCGGCGATGCTCGTGGGATCGGTCGAGCGCGATGGGGACGGCCGGCTCTACAATATGGTCGCGCTGCTCGACGGCGGCCGCGTGGTTGCGACGCGGCGCAAGCACGAGCTGCCGAATTACGGTACCTTCGACGAGAAGCGCGTCTTCGCGCCCGGCCCATTGCCCGCCATCATCGAATGGCGCGGGGTGAGGCTCGGGCTGCCGATCTGCGAGGACGGCTGGTTCCCGACCGTCTGCGCTCATCTCGCGGCCGCGGGCGCCGAGCTGCTGATCTCGGTCAACGGCAGCCCTTATGAGATCGACAAGGACGACCGGCGGCTTAGCCAGGTCTTCGGCGCGCGCGTCGCCGAGACCTCGTTGCCGCTGATCTTCCTCAACCGCGTCGGCGGGCAGGACGAGCTGGTGTTCGACGGCTGCTCCTTCGTCCTCAACGCCGACGGGAACCCCGCGCACCGGCTGGCTGACTGGGAAGAGGAAGAGCGCGTCACGCGCTGGACGAAGGGCGACAGCGGCTGGACATGCGAAGCGGGCGCGATCGCCGAGTGGGAAGCGCATCCCGCCGACATCTACAGCGCGATGATCGTCAGCCTGCGCGACTATGTGGAGCGCAACCGCTTCCCCGGCGTCGTGCTCGGCCTGTCGGGCGGGATCGATTCGGCGATCTGCGCCGCGATCGCCGCCGACGCGCTCGGCCCCGACAAGGTCTGGTGCGTGATGCTGCCGAGCCGCTTCACCAGCCAGGCGAGCCTCGACGATGCGGCGGGCTGCGCGGAGATGATCGGCTGCCGGCTCGACACCATCCCGATCGTCCCCGCGGTCGAGGCGTTCGACGCGATGCTCAGCGGCACCTTCGCCGACCGGGACGTCGACATCACCGAGGAGAATGTCCAGTCGCGCATCCGGGGCGTCACGCTGATGGCGCTCAGCAACAAGTTCGGCCCGATGCTGCTGACGACGGGCAACAAGAGCGAGATGAGTGTCGGCTATGCGACCATCTATGGCGACATGGCGGGCGGCTACAATCCGCTGAAGGATGCCTACAAGACGACGGTGTTCGCCGTGGCGAAGTGGCGCAACGAGAATGTGCCGCGCCTCTCGCGCAACCCCGTGGCCCCTGTGATGCCCGATTCGATCATCACCAAGCCGCCGAGCGCCGAGCTCCGCCCCGATCAGAAGGACGAGGACAGCCTGCCGCCTTACGCCGATCTCGATCGCATGCTCCACATGCTCGTCGAAGAGGAAGCGAGCGTCGACGATGTCGTCCAGCGCTATGGCTTCGCCCGTGACGCGGTGGCGCGGATCGAGCGGCTCTTGATGCTCGCCGAGTATAAACGGCGCCAGGCACCCCCGGGAGTCAAGCTGTCGACCCGCAACTTCGGCCGCGACCGGCGCTATCCGATCACCCACGGGTTTCGGACGGGCTGAATCTTGGCGAACTGGCTCACCGGCATCGGCTATATATTGTCGAGCGTCAGCGTCGGGCTGCTCGCCTGGGTGGCGTGGCCAGCGCCGGGCGAATCGCGCGCGCTGGTCGTCGCGATCATCGCGGGCGGGCTGCTCTCGGTCGTCGGCATGGCGCTGCGCTGGGCGGCGCATCTGATCATGCACCGCAAGGTCGAGCAGGTGGAGGACTGACGGCGGCCGATTCTGCCGCTATAGGCGCCGGCCATGACCGTTACGACCCGCTTCGCCCCCTCGCCGACCGGCCACCTCCATGTCGGCAACATCCGCACCGCGCTCCACAACTGGCTGTGGGCGCGCAAGGCCGGCGGGCGCTTTCTGCTGCGCATCGACGATACCGATCTCGAGCGGTCGAAGGAGGAATATGTCGCGGGCATCCGCGCCGATCTCGCGTGGCTCGGGCTCGATGTCGACGGCGAGGAACGGCAGTCGGAGCGATTCGCACTCTACGAGGCCGAGTTTGCGAAGCTGAAAGCGGCCGGGCGCGTCTATGCCTGCTACGAGACGCCGGAGGAACTCGAGATTCGCCGCAAGATCCTGCTCTCGCGCGGGCTGCCGCCGGTCTATGAGCGCAAGCCTGCCGACGCGCCCGCGCCCGAGGGTGTGGCGCCGCACTGGCGCTTCAAGCTCGATCATGACGCGCCGATCGAATGGACCGACCTCGTCCGCGGACCTCAGCATTTCGAGCCGAAGACCCTGTCCGACCCCGTCGTGCGGCGCGCGGACGGCAGCTGGCTCTATCTGCTGCCGAGCGTGATCGACGATATCGCGATGGGGATCAGCCACGTCGTGCGCGGCGAGGATCACGTCTCGAACACCGCGGCGCAGATCCAGATGTTTGCCGCGCTCGGGGCGAAGTCGCCCCAATTCGCGCACGAGGCCTTGCTCGTCGGCACCGAGGGCAAATTGTCGAAGCGGCTGGGCTCGCTCGGCATGGCGAATCTGCGCGACGCTGGAATCGAGCCGATCGCGCTCGCGGCGCTGCTCGCGCGGCTCGGGACGAGCGACCCGGTCGAGCCGGTGACCAGCCTCGCGCCCTTGATCGCGAGCGTGGATTTCACGCGCTTCGGCCGCGCCCCGGCGCGCTTCGACGAGGCCGAGCTCGCGCTGCTCAATCAGAAGATCCTCCACCACACCGATTATCACGCGGTCGCCCCGCGCCTGCCCGCCGCGATCGACGAGGCGCGCTGGAACGCGATCCGCCCGAACCTGATGAGGGTCGCAGAGGCGGCGGACTGGGGGGCGGTGTTCGATGGGCCGTTCGCGCGCCCCGCGCCCGAGGAAGCCGACCGGTCGGTGCTCGCGGCCGCTGCGGCGGTGGCACCTGCGCTCGATTGGAGCGCCGACCCGTGGCACGCGCTTACCGAGGCAGTAAAGGCGGCGACGGGGGCAAAGGGCCGCGCGCTCTTCCTGCCGCTGCGCCGTGCGCTCACCGGGCGCGATCATGGCCCCGACATGCGCGAACTGCTGCCGCTGATCGCGAAGGACGAAGCCGTCGCGCGGCTCTCGGCGGCCTAGCAAGCTCCCCGCAAATTCTCTTTGCTTGCTCTTGCCGACCTCTCCGATTGACAATATAGGTCACGTTATATTATCACATATCCATGACCCGACCGATAGCGGCGGTCGAAGCGCGGCGGGGCCGGGTCGTCACGGGCAAGGAGAGAGGCCATGACGCTGATACCCATGATTTCCGCTCTGGTGGCGACACCCGAACGGCGCGCAGCTGTAGCCGGATCGGCGTTGACCCCGCGTCACGGTTATGATCCCGGCGCGGGGCATCGGCCGGTCGCCGCGGCGCTGGCGATCGGCCTGCCGGTCGCGCTGGTCGTCGCGGTCGCGCTGTCGCCAATGATCATCGAGACGGCGCCGCGGACCGAATCGCCGCCGTGGACTTCGGTTTTCCTGCCAAAACCCGAGCCTGAGCCGCCCAAGCCGCAACCCGAGACGCAGACGCAGCCGACGAGCAGCCAGGCGACCGAGACGGTCGAGACGGTCTTCAAGCTCCCTGCCGATACCGCCAACCAAGTGGCCGAGGGACCGATCATGCTCGATCCACCGCCGGTGCCTCCGGGCCCGCCGGTGTCGATCGACCCGCCGGCCCCGCCCAAGCTGGTGCTGGCCCAGGTCGACCCGCGCTTCGCGGGGCTGTTCCAGCCCGAATATCCGCTGCGTGAGGAGCGCGCCGGGGTCGAGGGCAGCGTCACGCTGCGCGTGCGGATCGGGGCCGACGGGCGGGTGAAGGCGGTCGAACTGGTGCGCACCGACAGCCCCGCCTTCTTCGAGGCGGCGAAGAAGCGCGCGCTGTCCAAATGGCGCTTCAAGCCCGCGACGCGCGGCGGCGTGGCCGAAGAAAGCTGGAAGGAGATGACCGTCCGCTTCCAGATCAAAAGCGCCTGAGACGATAGTCGGGCGGAGGGTCGCCGCGCCGTCCGCCCGCTGCTTTTGCTTGACAGAGGCCGCGAATCCCGCCAATGGCGCGCGGATAAATGAGGGCGGCGCCCGGTGCGCGGCCCTCTTGTTTTTCACACCGACCGCCGGGGCCCCCAGTCCCGCCGCATCGGCCGGACGCCCGGCGGATGTGCCAATATTTCGAGGAACAGGGCCATGGCCAAGCCGACGACCGTCAAGATCAAGCTGGTGAGCACCGCCGACACGGGCTTCTTCTATGTCACCAAGAAGAACCCGCGCACGATGACCGAGAAGATGTCGGTGCGCAAATACGACCCGCGTGCGCGCAAGCACGTCGAGTTCAAGGAAGCCAAGATCAAGTGACGCCGCGACCCGCGCGGCGCGGCCGCGCGGATTGAAATGCGTCATCCCGGGTTGATCCGGGTGCAAAGGGCGGCCGCGGGCCGCCCTTTTTCGTGCGTGAAGCTGGAATGCCGGCGTTGGGGCGAAGCGTAGCCGGCGCCTATCCCCGTTCCCCGAACAGCGCCGTTCCCACCCGCACATGCGTCGCGCCCAGCATCACCGCGGTCTCGAAATCGCCGCTCATGCCCATCGAGCGCAGCGGCAGGCCGTGGCGCTCGGCGAGCTCGTCGAGCAGCGCGAAATAGGGTGCGGGTTCGACGTTCGCGGGGGGGATCGCCATCAGCCCGTCGATCGCGAGCCCCGCCGACTTCGCCGCGGCGAGGAGCGCGGGCAGGTCGGCGATCGCGCAGCCGCCCTTCTGCGCTTCGTCGCCGACATTGACCTGCACGAACAATTGCGGCTGTCGGCCCGCCTTGACGCACGCCTTGCCGAGCGCCTCGACGAGCGAAGGGCGGTCGACCGAATGGATGGCGTCGAACAGCGCCACCGCATCCTCGGCCTTGTTCGACTGAAGCTGGCCGATCAGGTGGAGAGTCACGCCGGGCGTCTCGGCGCGCAGCGCGGGCCATTTTGCGGCCGCTTCCTGGACGCGATTCTCGCCGAAGTGCCGCTGGCCCGCGGCGATCAGCGGACGGATCGCGTCGGCCTCATGCGTCTTCGACACCGCGATCAGGCAGACATCGTCGGCACGGCGCTGCGCGCGCTTCGCCGCCTCTGCGATCGCCGCCCGCACTCCGGCCAGCCTGTCTGCCGCGTCGTTCATTCCGCCTCCTGTTCCGCGCGCCCGTTGCGCGCCTCAGCCCCGCGCCTATAGAAAGCGCGATGATCCGATACCAGCCCCCGCCGCCGATGCTCTGGTTGCTGAGCGACGAGCGCATGGCGGTGCCGGTCGCGCGGCTCGCGGCGCAGTTGCCGCCGGGCAGCGGCATCGTGCTGCGCCACGACAGCCTGCCCGCCGCCGAGCGCTGGCGCCTGTTGCGGCGGCTGAGGCGCATCGCCGCAGCGCGGCGGCTGGTCATCGTCCTCGCCGGATCGCCCGCGCACGCCAGGCGCTGGGGCGCCGACGGCGTCCATTTGCGCCAGCGGCAGGCGGGCCGGGCAGGACAGGCGCATCGGCTCGGGCTGTTGCTGACCATGCCGGTCCATGACGCCCGCGAAGCGCGCGCCGCACGCCGCGCGAACGCGGGTGCGACCTTCGCTTCTCCGCTCCATCCGACGCGGTCGCACCCCGGTGCAGCGACGCTGGGACCCGCCGCATGGCTCCGGCTCGCGCGGCTGGCGGGCGGGCAGGCGATCGCGCTCGGCGGAGTGACTCCGGCGCGCGCGCGCGCGCTCCTTCGCCAGAGCGCGGGAAGCGGAATCGAGCCGGGCTGGGCGGCGATCGATGCGTGGGCGGAAAAGGCGGCGAAGCGCCGGGCGCGTCAGAAGCGGAACTGCGTCCCGACATAGACCGCCTGGCTGTCGCGCCGCGTATCGGTCAGCGGCTCGACGCGGTCGTCGCTCTTGTAGCGGACCCCCGCGGTGACATCGAGGTTGCGCGTGATGCGATAGCTGCTGACGACGTCGACGGCCTGTGTGTCGCCGGGTGCGGTGACGCGGTCGGTCGCCCCGGCGGGGTCGCTGGTCCGGTTGATCATCCGCGTCGCGAAGCGCGACTTGCGTTCGGCCTGTTCGGGCGCATGCGCGACCGGCAGGTTGCGAAGGTCGGTACCGCGCGGGAGCTGCGGCGTGACGAACTTTTCGAACCCGACCGAAGCCCCGAGATTATAGGCGACCGGCGCGATCGCGATCGGCGCGCGTCCCTTGGCGAGCGCGGCGGTGCGCGCGGCGCTCGAGGCGTCGTCGCGGGCGCGAATCACGACGGTGATCGCGCGATTCTTGCGGCTGTCGTCGGTGACGGCAGGGGTGAAGCTGAAGTTGCGGCGCGCGGCTTCGGACACTTTGGCATAGCGCGCGATCAGGCGCGGATCGCCGGCGGCCGGCGTGAATTCGCCCAGCAGGGTTTCGGAAATCGACACGGGACGGATGCTGTCGGAACGCGTCATTGCGGCCAGCGCCGGCGGCAGGGCGAGCGAAATCGCCGCCATAGCGACGAGACCCCCTTGCCAAAAATGTCGCGGCGCTCGCGCCATGATTCTGCGACTCCAACCCCAGATGGTTCGATAGATAGGCGGCTTCGCACGACAATTCCAGTGATTCGCGAGTCTTTGCCGCCGGCGTTCCGATTTTTGCTCCGGTTGTTGCGCGATGACCACAGTCGGCGCATTTTTCGAACCCGACCCTGACTGCAGCCTTAACCGCGACGAACCGGAAATTGCCGCGCTTGCCGGACGGCGGCAAGGGCGATAGAGACGCTCCCAAATTCGCAGCAACGCGGCCGGGTCCGCCCGTCCCCCGCGTCCAAGATAAGGTGTTCCGGCATGTCTCAGCTTTCCGTCCTGGCCTCGCTCGGTCGTCGCCCCGCCACGCTCGCGCTGCTCGGGCTCGCGGCGCTCGGCCTCGCGGCCTGCGGCGGCAAGGAGCGGCCGCGCGCCGACCTCGCCGCGTCGCAGGTCACGACGATCGGCGTGAACAGCTATTTGTGGCGCGCCTCGCTCGATGCGCTCTCCTTCATGCCGCTGCTCCAGGCCGATTCGTCGGGCGGCGTCATCATCACCGACTGGTATGCGAACCCGCAAAACCCGAACGAGCGGATGAAGGTGACGGTGTCGATCCTCGACCGCGACCTGCGCGCCGACGCGCTGCGCGTCGCCGCCTCGCGGCAGGTCGCGCAGGGCGGCACCTGGGTCGATGCGCCGGTCGAGGCGGCGACGGTGCAGAAGCTCGAGGAAGTGATCCTCACCCGCGCCCGCGATCTGCGTCGCTCGGCCATCGAGGGCTAAACGCGCGGCGCGCCCGCGCCGCCCCATGAAGACAACGGGGTAAGACAGGAATGACCCGCGAAACGCGCTTTGGCGCCCTGGCCGCCGACGCCCGATGGCAGGCGGCGTGGGAGCGTGCGAACAGCTTTGCCACGACCGATACCGGCGACAAGCCGAAGGCCTATATCCTCGAGATGTTCCCCTATCCGTCGGGGCGCATCCATATGGGGCATGTCCGCAATTACACGATGGGCGACGTGCTCGCGCGCTTCAAGCGGATGACCGGGCACGACGTCCTCCACCCGATGGGCTGGGACGCCTTCGGCATGCCCGCCGAGAATGCCGCGATGGAAAAGGGTGTCCACCCGAACGGCTGGACACGCGCCAATATCGACGCGATGCGCGGGCAGCTCAAGCGGCTCGGGCTCGCGATCGACTGGACCCGCGAACTCGCGACCTGCGACGCGGACTATTATGGGCAGGAGCAGGCGCTGTTCCTCGACCTCTTCGCGGCGGGCCTCGTCACGCGCAAGGAAAGCTACGTCAACTGGGATCCGGTCGATCATACGGTGCTCGCCAACGAGCAGGTGATCGACGGCCGCGGCTGGCGTTCGGGCGCGCTGGTCGAAAAGAAGAAATTGTCGCAGTGGTTCCTCAAGATCACCGACTTCGCCGACGAGCTGCTCGAAGGGCTGAAAAGCCTGGACCAGTGGCCCGACAAGGTGCGGCTGATGCAGGAAAACTGGATCGGCAAGTCGCAGGGGCTGGAGTTCTCGTTCAGGCTGGCCGGCGGTGCGCCGGGTTTCGACGTGTTCACGACGCGGCCCGACACTCTCTATGGCGCGAGCTTCGCGGCGGTCTCGCCCGACCATCCGCTCGCCGAACGCCTCGCGAAGGATTCGCCCGAACTCGCGGCCTTCATCGCCGAATGCCGCCGCCAGGGCACGTCGGCGGAGCAATTGGAGACTGGCGAGAAGCTGGGCTTCGACACCGGCCTCGCGGTCGAGCATCCGCTCGATCCCGACTGGCATCTGCCGGTCTGGGTCGTCAATTATGTGCTGATGGATTATGGCACCGGCGCGATCTTCGGCTGCCCGGCGCACGACCAGCGCGACCTCGACTTCGCGCGCAAATATGACCTCGCGGTCCACCGCGTCATCGCCGATGGCGACGAGGACGGGCAGGTCTTCCCCGGCGATGAGGCCTATGTCGGCCCCGGCCGCCTCGTGAACAGCCATTTCCTGAACGGCATGAGCATCGACGAGGCCAAGGCGGCCGTCATCGCGCGCGCCGAGCATGAGGGCTGGGGCAAGGGCACGACGGTGTGGCGCCTGCGCGACTGGGGCGTCTCGCGCCAGCGCTATTGGGGCACGCCGATCCCCTTCATCCACTGCGCCGCGTGCGGGTTGGTGCCGGTGCCGAAGAGCCAGCTCCCGGTCGTGCTGCCCGAGGACGCCGATTTCTCGGTCCCGGGCAACCCGCTCGACCGCCATCCGACGTGGAAACACACGAACTGCCCGTCGTGCGGCGGCGAGGCGGTGCGCGAGACCGACACGCTCGACACCTTTGTCGATTCCTCATGGTATTTCCTGCGCTTCGCGAGTTCGCCCGCCGACAAGCCATTCGATCCGGCGGTGATCGCGCGCTGGCTGCCGGTCGACCAATATATCGGCGGCATCGAGCATGCGATCCTCCACCTGCTCTACGCGCGCTTCTGGACGCGCGCGCTGCAGCGGATCGGCATGGTCGACATCAAGGAGCCCTTCGCCAGCCTGTTCACCCAGGGCATGGTGACGCACGAAACCTATGGCCGCCAGCAGGGCGAGGGGCTGCCGCCGCTCTATTTCACCCCTGAAGAGGTGACGCGCACCGCCGAGGGTGCGACGCTCGTCGCCGACGGTGCGCCGGTCGAGGTCGGCCGCGTCATCAAGATGTCGAAGTCGAAGAAGAATGTCGTCGATCCCGACGCCATCCTCGACCAATATGGCGCCGACGCGGCGCGCTGGTTCATGCTCTCCGACAGCCCGCCCGAGCGCGATCTGCCGTGGAGCGAGGCGGGGATCGAGGGCGCGTGGCGCTTCGTCCAGCGGCTGTGGCGCCTGTTCGGCGAGACCGAAAATAGCGGCGACGGCGGCGAGGATATCGCGCTTGCCCGCAAACTCCACCGCGCGATCGCCGGGGTCGCCGCCGATATCGAAGCCCTGAGCTTCAACAAGGCGGTGGCGAAGATCCACGCGCTCGCCAACGATATCGAGAAGGCGACGCCGTCGGCGACCCGCGCCGAGGCCTGCGCGACGCTGATCCTGCTTGTGGCGCCGATGATGCCGCACCTCGCCGAAGAGGCGTGGGCGGCGCTGCCGGCCTATCGGCGGACGGCCGCAGCTTTGGTCGACGCCGTGATGGTCGCCGACGCTGCGTGGCCCGCCGCGAATCCGGCACTGCTCGCCGACGACGAGGTCACGATCGTGATCCAGGTCGCGGGCAAGCGCCGCGACGAAATCACGCTCGCCAAGGGGCTGGACAAGGATGCCGTCGAAGCCGCGGCGCTCGCACGTCCGCGCATCGCCGAGTTGCTCGGTGGCGCGGCGCCGAAGAAGGTGATTGTGGTCCCCGACCGTCTGGTCAATATTGTCCCCTAAGATGCGTGCGCTCCTCGTCTCCTGCCTCGTCGCCCTGTCGCTGCCGCTCGGCGGCTGCGGGCTCCGGCCGCTCTACGCGAGCGGCGCGAAGGGCGGGGTGGCGACGATGCTCGCCGACATCGACGTCGGGCCGATCGAGGGTCACGCCGGCTGGCTCGTCCGCAACGCGCTGCGCGACCGCTTCGTCGCGGCGCAGGGCGGACGCGGCGAGGGCAATCGCTACCGGCTCGACGTGCGGCTCGAGGACAGCATCACCGGCTTCGGTGTCCGCTCCGACGATGCGGTGACGCGCGAGCGGCGGACGCTGCGCGCACGCTACCAGCTCGTCGATTCGCAGACCAACCAGGTGCTGCTCGATGCGACCGCCGCGCAGGACGCCGGCATCGATGTCGTCGGCAGCGAATATGCGACGATTGCCGCCGAGAATTCGTCGCTCGAACGGTTGGCGTCGGGGATCGCCGACCAGATCGTCGCGCGGCTCGCGGTCTATGCCGACCGCGGCGGCCCCGCGGCGGCGCCCGCCAACCCCGCTCCGTGAAGACGGTCAAGCCCGCCGAGCTCGAACGCCAGACCCGGCTCGACCCCGCGGTTCGCCTGACCTTGCTGACCGGCCCCGACGAGGCGACGATGAACGCGGTCGCGGTGCGGCTTGTCGCGCTGGCGGGGAAAGAGGCCGAGCGGCTCGATCTTTCCTCGTCGCAGCTCGGACAGGATCCCTCGCTGCTCGCCGCCGAAGCCGCCTCGATGTCGCTCTTCGCCTCCGAACGCGTGATAAGGCTCGAGATTTCGGGAAGTGGCGACGATTGCGTCGAAGCGGTCGCGGCGCTGCTCGCCGCCGATACCGCGGTCAATCCGGTGATCGCCACCGGCGCGACGGTGACCGCCAAGTCGAAACTGGTGAAGCTGATCGAGGGGTCGGACCATGCGGTCGCCGCCATCTGCTACCAGCCCGATCGGCGCGCACTCGTCGGCATCGCGATCTCGGCGGCTGAGGAGCAGGGGCTGCGGCTCGCCAACGCCGAGGCGCAGCTGCTCGTCGATCTCGTCTCGGGCGACCAGGCGTTGATGCGGCGCGAGCTCGAAAAGATCGCGCTCTACCTCGACGCGGCGCGCGACCGGCAGCGGCAGGTCACCGCCGCAGACATCGCCGCACTCGGCGCTGCGACGCACGAGGAGGATGTCAGCGAGTGCATCAACGTCGCGCTCGGCGGCAAGGTGCGCGAGCTTCCCGACATGCTGGCGAAGGCGGCGGCGGTCGGCGTCGCCGAGATCCGCATCCTCCGCGCGCTGGCGATCCGCACGATGCAGCTCGCGCGGCTGCGCGCCGAGGTCGACGCGGGCGCGCATCCCGCGACGGTGGTCGCGGCGCGCAGCAGCGGCGTCTTCTGGAAGGAGCGCGACGCCGTGACCGCGCAGCTTCACATCTGGGATTCGCTCCGGGTCGCGCGGCTGATGAGCCGGCTGCTCGACTGCGAACGCGCGCTCAAGGCCTCGGGCACCGCGGGCGCGGTGCTGTTCCGCAAGCTGATGACCGACATCGCGTATCAGGCCGCGCGGGCGCGGTGACCCGATACATGTCTCCCTAGGGAAGCGACGGCTCGTCCGCAGAGGGCTCCTCCGGAGCGGGGGGCTCGCCTGTTTCGGGGTCGGTACGCCGCTTCACCATTTCATAGAGCGCATTATATTCGGGGCCGGGCGGATAGCGGCCGCCGATCGATATCCAGTTATAGGGCAGCTTGTCGAGGCTCATCGCCTTGGCCTCGGCGCGCGGCAGCTTCGGCGGCGCTTCGCGGCCCTCGTTCGCGATCGCGCGCAGTTCGGGGGGCAGCCGGTAGCGCTCGGTGTCGCTGCCGCAGACGACGATCTCGTCACTGTCCGCGGGCTTGCAGCGCTTGATCGGGTCGACGAGCGTCTTTGTATTGGCGATCGCGGCGTCGGCATCGGCCGCCGGCCCTTCTGCGGTCTGCGCCGCGGCGTGCGGCGCTGTCATGCCCGCGACGCACAGCGCGGCGAAAGCGGCGCCGAATCGGGCGAAGCATTCTCGACAAGCGCTGCGGCGGGCCATATGGCGCGCACCATGCCCGACCGGCGCGACAAGACAACAGGGAATATGGAGATCATCGGATGACGAACAGCAGCGGCAGCAACCTCGACCGGGTGCTCGTGCTCGAAATGGTGCGCGTCACCGAAGCCGCGGCGATCGCCGCCGCCAAGCTGATCGGCCGGGGCGACGAGAAAGCCGCCGACGCCGCCGCGGTCGAGGCGATGCGCGCCGCGTTCAACGACCTTTATATGGACGGCACCGTCGTGATCGGCGAAGGCGAGCGCGACGAGGCGCCGATGCTCTATATCGGCGAGAAGGTCGGCAATGCCCCCGGCAAGGGCCCCAGGATCGATATCGCGCTCGACCCGCTCGAGGGCACGACGATCACCGCCAAGGCCGGGCCGAACGCGCTCGCGGTGCTCGCGATCGCCGAGGAAGGCTGCCTCCTCAACGCCCCCGACGTTTACATGGACAAGCTCGCGGTCGGCCCCGGCTATTCGCCCGACATCGTGAATTTCGACAACGGCGTGCGCGAGAATGTCGAGGCGGTCGCGCGCGAGAAGGGCGTGTCGCCGCAGGACATCATCGTCTGCGTGCTCGACCGGCCGCGCCACGAGGCGATCATCGCCGAGCTGCGCGCGATCGGCTGCGGCGTCGCGCTGATTCCCGACGGCGACGTCGCCGGGGTGATCGCGACGACCAACCCCGAAACCAACATCGACATCTATATGGGGTCGGGCGGGGCGCCCGAGGGCGTGCTCGCCGCTGCGGCGCTGCGCTGCGTCGGCGGCCAGTTCAAGGGCCGCCTGATCTTTCGCAACGACGACGAGCGGTTGCGCGCCAAGAAATGGGGGATCGAGGATCTCGACCGCGTCTACGATCTCGAGGACCTTGCCAAGGGTGACGTGATCTTCGCCGCGACCGGCGTCACCGACGGCTCGCTGCTGCGCGGCGTCAAGCACCGCCGAGGCGGCATCCTGACCACCGAGAGCGTCGTCATGCGCGCCTCGTCGGGCACCGTGCGCTGGGTCAAGGGCGAGCACCGGATCGTCTGATCCCTCTCCCTTCGAAGCCCTCTCGACAGCCGCCTTGGCATCGGGCATTTCCATGCGACGGAACGCCGGGGTGGGGTTCGAAACAGGGGTTTTTGGGGGAATGAAGAATCGCATGTTCGCCGCCGCCGCGATGGCGGCGATGCTGGCGCCTGCCGTCGCGCCGGCTGCCGAAACGCAGGTCGACGCGAAAAAGGAGGAGGGCTCGCTCTATCTCCAGTGCGACGGCAATCCGAACAATATGACCGCGGGCGAATCGGCGGCGCGCCTGCTCGGCGCGGTCACGCTGCTTGGGCTGTTCGCGCCGCCGCCCGAATCGGCCGACGCAAGCAAACGTAAGTTCGGCGCCGACGGCGCCGCCGCGTGCAACGGCATCCTGGAGGGCGAGAAGGCCGAGGGCAATCCGCGCCGCCGCATCCCGTTGATCCTCGCGCGCGCGGTGCATCAGATCGAGGCGAAGGATTATGCCGCGGCGGGCGCCGACGTCGCCAAGGCGCGCGCCGAGGCTGACGCCGCACAGCTCACCGCCGACCCCTATTTCAACCGGTCGATGGGATTGTCCTTCGACCAGGTCGAGGCCGCGATCCTCGTTCGGCAGGACCGCGTGCCCGACGCGATGCGCGTCGCGCTCGCCGCCACCGACAAACATCGCTTTTCGCTGCTGCCGCTGATTTCGATGCAGGACTATGCGAAACTCGCGCCGCTCGGCAGCGACGCCGACATCGCGCACGTCCAGGCGGTGGCGCGGCTCGCGCCCGGGACGACCGACCTCGCCGCCGACCGGCTCGAAGAGATCGGCCGTTATGGCGAGGCGGCGCGGATGCGCGCCGATCTGGTGCGATTCCAGAGCATCGGCAAGGCCAAGGAGGGCGAGCCCCTCCGCCCGAGCACGCTCGCCGTCGCGCAGCTCGCGCTGTCCGAGGCACTCGCCGGCGACTGGGATGCCGCCGCCGCCGCGGCGAAGCGGGCGCGGAGCATCGACGACGCCCGCGTCGGCGAGGGCAAGCCCGAGGCGATGGACGTCCGGCTGCAGACCACCGAGGTGCTCGACCTCTATGAGGTGCTGCTGCTCGCGAAGGACGGCAAGCCCGAAGCGGCGCGGCGCCAGTTCACCGCGCGTTCGCGCTGGCTCGCCCCGTCGTTCGGGGCGGTGATGGCGGCGAACCGCCTGCTCTATGCCGATGCGCCGGCGGCCGATCGTGTCGCCCAGCTCGCCCAGCCCGCCGATGCGATGTGGGCCGAGCGCGCGACCGCCGCGCGCGCCGAGCTGACCGCGAAGGACAGCGACAACAAGACGCTGTTCCAGCTGATCGAGCCCTATGTCGCCGCCGCGGCTTTCGAGGCGCAGTCGAAATCGGTGTGGCGCACCGACAAGTCGAAGATCTTCATCAAGCTGAAGTCGGACGACGCGCTGGAGCCGGAGACGAAGATCGCCTTCCTTTATGGCGTGCAGCCCGACGTCGCCTATGATTCGATGATGCTCCACGCGGCGCTCGACGCGAAGGCGCAGGGCAAGCAGGGCTTCACCTTCGCGCCGCTGTTCGACAAATATCTCGCCGCGGTCGTCCGCGCGGGCAGTCCGGGCGACGAGATCATGCCGGCCTCGCTCTATCTCGACGCCGACGCGGTGATCGCGGCGCTGTCGCCCGCGATTCCCGACCCCGTCACGCTGAAGGCGCGGCGCGCGGCGGCGAAATAGGGGGCGGGAAGCGGCCGGAAGCGGCCATAGGCAGAGAGAAAGCCCCTCCCCTTCAGGGGAGGGGTTGGAGTGGGGTCTGTCGGCCTTGCGCAAGGCCGATAGACCCCTCCCCACTCCGACTAGGCAGCACGCTGCCAAGTCTGCGTTGCCCCTCCCCTGAAGGGGAGGGGCTTATCGGGACGCAACGTCAGCTTCCCACCCCAAAGCGGGCGCCTCAAAAAATCCCCGCCGCCAATCCCTCGGCGAGCGCCGCACCCAGGTCGCGCGCTTCGGCGAGGTGAGTGGCGGGGATCGTTTTGGGTGCGAGGATCGCCTCGGGGGTCTGGGCGGCGGTGTTCACGATCACCGGGTCGGCGACGCGCCGCAGCCGCCAGCCGGTCGCGATGCGGTCGAGCTGGCGCTGCGCGTTCTCGCCGTCCGACCCCGCGCAGATGATCGTCGCATAGGCGCGCGCCTCAATCCGCCCGAGGCACGGATAATAGCAGCGGTCGAACATCTCCTTCATCGCGCCCGACAGCGCGGCGAGATTTTCGGGGCCGACGAAGAGATAGCCCGTGGCGGCGAGGAGATCGGCGGGCATTGCGGCGTCGGCTGCTATCAGCGCTCCCGCTTCGCCCGCGCCTTCTGCCGCCGCGCGGGCGAGCGCTTCGCTGCCGCCGGTGCGGCTGTGCCAAATGATAAGAAGTTTGCAGTCTGCCGCCATATCATTCCCTATGCTGCCCGCTTGCCAAGCCGCGGCGCGCGGCGCAAGCCGGACCGAAACGGGGGAGAATGCGATGAGACAGGCGTGGATGGCGATGACGTTCCCGGTTCTGCTGCTGGCGCCGGGCGTCGCGGCGCAGGATATGGCGAGCGATGCGACGCGCGCGGCGCAGGCCGAGCTCGCAAAGCGGCTGCCGCTCGACGACCCGAAGGATTTCGAGAACGCCTCGCGCGGCAAGATCGCCGAGATCGCCGACGGGCTGATCAACGGCAAGGACGGCGGGATCGTCTGGGACCGCCGCGCCTATGCCTTTCTGAACGCTGAAAAGGCGCCCGACACGGTCAATCCGTCGCTGTGGCGGCAGGCGCGGCTCAACGCGGTCCACGGCCTGTTCGAAGTGGTGCCGGACAAGATCTGGCAGGTCCGCGGCTATGATATTTCGGTGATGACGATCATCCGCGGCGAGACCGGCTGGATCGTCGTCGACCCGCTGCTGTCCGAGGAGGCCGCGGCGGCGGGCTGGAAATTGTTCGCCGACACGATCGAGGCGAAATCGGGCACGCGGCCGATCAAGGCGGTGATCTTCAGCCACAGCCACAGCGACCATTTCGGCGGCGTCGGCGGCATCGTCACCCCCGGACAGGTCGCGAAGGAGAAGATCCGCATCATCGCCCCGCACGGCTTTTCGGAGGAAGCGACCGCGGAGAATGTCCTCGCGGGCGGCGCGATGGGGCGGCGCGCGCTCTATATGTTCGGGGCGATCCTGGCGCCGGGGCCGAAGGGGCAGGTCGACACCGGGCTGGGGCCCAAGCTGTCGTCGGGGACGATCGGTTATATGGAGCCGACCGAGACGGTGCCCAGGGCCGGCGCGACGCTGACGATCGACGGGCTGGCGTTCGATTTCCTCGACGCGGGCGGCACCGAGGCGCCGGCGGAGATGGTCTTTTACATCCCCGCCTACAAGGCGCTGCACACGACCGAGGTCGTCACCCACAATCTCCACAACATATTGACGCTGCGCGGGGCGCAGGTGCGCGACGCGCTGCACTGGTCGAAGGTGATCGACGCGATGCTGCTGAAGTGGGGCGGCCGGGCCGAGGTCGCGATGGGATCGCACCATTGGCCGACCTGGGGCTCGGGCGAGGTGAGCACGCTGTTGACGCACCAGCGCGATGCCTATCGCTATGTCCACGACCGCACGCTGTTTCTCGCCAACCGCGGCGCGACCTTGCACGAACTCGCCGACCAGACGGCGGAGGCGCCGGTGCAGTCGGCGGATTTCTCGACCCGCGGCTATTATGGCACGCTCAACCACGACATGAAGGCGACCTATCAGCGCTATTTCGGCTGGTGGGACGGCAATCCGGCCAATTTCAACCCGCTGCCGCCCGAGCAGTCGGCGCCCAAATATGTCGCGCTCGCGGGCGGCGCCGACAAGCTGCTCGCCGCCGGCAAGGCGGCGGTCGCAGCGGGCGATTATCGCTGGGCGGCCGAACTTCTGAACAAGCTCGTCTTCGCCGAACCCGCCAACCAGGCGGCGCGCGCGGCGCTCGCTTCGGCCTATGACCAGCTCGGCTATCAGGCCGAGTCGGGGGCGTGGCGCAACTATTATCTCGCCGCTGCCGCCAGTTTGCGCGGCACCGAGGTCGCAGCGGCGACGAGCAATGGACAGAGCCGCAGCTTCGTGAGCGCGATCCCGACGCCGGTCTTCTTCGACGCGCTCGCGACACGCTTCGACGCGGCCAAGGGATCGGCGCTCAAGGGCGTCTTCCAGTTCGTGCTGCCCGACAGCAGGGAAGCGGTCGCGGTGGTCGTCGAGGGCGGGGTCGAGTTCCCGCGCTACGGCGTTACCGATGCGGCGCCGACGGCGACGATCACGATCGACCGCAAGACGCTCGACGACGTCATGCTGGGGCAGGCGCAATTTCCCGCGCTGATGCAGTCGGGCGCGATCCGCATCGACGGCGACCGCGCGGCGTTCCTGTCGTGGTTCGCGCTCCACCCGCGCGCCGACCCGCGCTTCAATATAGTTGTGCCCTAGGGGCCCGTCGGACTATCGAAGGGGGATGACCGAGACCGTCGCCGTTCACCCCGTCGATCCCTTCGACGCCCATGCGCTCAACGCCGCCGAGGGGCTCGATTCGGTCGATCCCGCCTTCAGCCATGTGCTGCGCATCACGACCTTGTTCAACATGCTGCCGATCGCGATCGGCGCGACCGTGCTCGACGTCATGGTCGTGCGCGAGGTCGGCGGGCCGTACGGTCTCCTGACCGTGCTCGCCTGGCTGCTCGGGGTGATCGCGGTCGTCACCTTTCCGGCGCGCCGCGCGCAGCGCTGGGGGTTCAAGATCGGCGAGGGCCAGCTGCGCGTCGCGCGCGGCTGGCTGTTCCGCACCGACACGATCGTTCCCTTCGTGCGCGTGCAGCACATCGACGTCGGCCAGGGGCCTGTCGAGCGCTGGTTCGGCCTGTCGCATCTCGTCGTCCACACCTCGGGCACCCACAACAGCACGGTGACGCTGCCCGGCCTCCACGCCGACCTCGCCGCCGCGATGCGCGAGACGATCCGCCGCCACATCCAGACCGATTTCGCATGACCGACGGCGCCGCCGCCCTTCCGTCCGATACCGCGCCCGAAAGCGTTGAGTGGCAGCGGCTGCATCCCGCGACGCTAGCGCTCGCGATCGTCAAGCTCGGGCCGCGCACGGTCAATTTCCTCCCCGCGCTCGCGGCGATCGGCATCGCGGGCAAATGGATTTATGTGCTGCCCGCGCTCGGCGCTTTCCTGCTGATCTCGCTCGTCGTCGCCTGGTTCGCCTGGCTGCGCTTCCGCTTCCTGGTCGGTTCCGACGAGATCGTGATCGAGAGCGGCGTCTTCTCGCGCCAGCACCGTACCATCCCCTTCGACCGTATCCAGGATGTCGGCATCGAACAGGGGCTGATCGCGCGCGCGCTCGGCATCGCCAAGGTCGGGTTCGAGACCGGCGCGGGTGGCGACAAGAAAGACGAGGCGCGGCTCGACGCGATCGGTCTCGACGCCGCGCAGGCGCTGCGCACGACGATCCGCGCGCATCGCGGCGACACGGTTCCCGCGGCCGCGACGCCCACGAGCGGCGAAGACGCGGACGAGGCGACCGCGTCGCCGGCGACCGAGGACCGGCTGCTCTTCGCGATGTCGCCGCGCCGGCTGCTGATCGCCGGACTGTTCAACTTCTCGCTCGCCGCGCTCGCCGTGGTCGGCGCGGGCATGCAGCTCTTCGACAATCTGCTTCCCTTCGATTTCAACATCTTCAATCCCGTCGACTGGTTCGATCTTGCCGAGCGCTACGGCCTCGAACAATGGATCGTCGCGCACCGCTGGGTCGCGGGGGTCGGCGCGTTGCTCTCCTTGCTCTTCATCGGCTTCGCGAGCGGGGTGCTGATGATGGTTCTCGCGAACTGGGGATTCCGCCTGACCCGCGAGCCGCGCGCGCTCCGCCGCACTCGCGGGCTGACCACGCGCACCGACGTCGCGCTGCCGGTGCGGCGCGTGCAGGCGGCGATCCTCGTCACCGGCTGGCTGCGGAAGCGTTTCGACTGGCACGAACTGCGCCTGCAAAGCCTCGCGCGCGACGGCGAAAAGGAGAAGGACCATCAGGTCGTTCCCTTCGGCCATCTGTCGGAGATCGATCCGGTGCTGGGTGAAATCGCGATCCGGCGCCCCGACGCCGCCCAGCCCTGGGAGCACAGCCACCGCGTCATCGCGGCCGGGGGCCTCTTCGGGGCGTTGTGCGCCGCGGCGGGGGGAACGATCGCCATGCTGCTCGGCCAGCCGCTCGGCGGGATCGGCATCGCCGCCGGCGCGCTGATCGCGGCGGTCACCCTCTTCAGCGCGCGCTTCCATAGCTGGACCGACCTGCCCGAGATGGTCGCGATCCGCCGCGGCTGGCTCAAGCCCAAGACCACATTGCTCCCGCACGCCTCGGTGCAGAGCGTCGACCTCAAGTCCGATTTCATCCTCCGCCCGCTCGGCCTCGCGACGCTCGTCTTCGGCGTGCCCGGCGGCAGCGCGCTGGGCAGTCACGAGATTCCGGCGATCCCCCTCGCAACGGCGCAAGCGCTGCGCACGCGCATCCTCGCCGCGCGGAGCCGCGCATGAGCGGCGCGGCGAGCAGCCTGGCCTTGGGCATCGACCGTTCGATCCTCGGCCAGCCGTGGCACTGGCGCCGCGCGAGCGCCGACATGGGGGGCGACAGCCTTGCCCCCGACGACCTCGTCACCCAATTGCTGCTCGCGCGCGGGGTGGCGCGCGACGATATCGAGCGCCAGCGCTTGCCGACCTTGCGCGGCTTCATGCCCGACCCCGCGCTGTTCCGGGACATGGAGGCCGCCGCGGCGCGGCTGGCCGACGCGGTCGAGGCCCGCGAGGCGGTGACGATCTTCGGCGACTACGACGTCGACGGCGCGACCTCGGCGGCGCTGCTCGTGCGGCTGCTCCGCGCGCTCGACGTGCCGGTCGGCGCCTATATCCCCGACCGGCTGATGGAGGGCTATGGTCCCTCGGGCGCGGCGCTGGTCCGGATCGGCGAGGCGGGATCGAAGCTGGTGGTCACCGTCGATTGCGGCGCGCAGGCGTTCGACGCGATTTCGGAAGCCAAGGCGGCCGGGGTCGAGGTGATCGTCGTCGACCATCACCAGTGCGCGACCACCCTGCCGGAGGCGTTGGCGGTGGTGAACCCCAACCGGCTCGACGAAGCGGCGGATGCGGCGATCCACGGCAATCTCGCCGCGGTCGGGGTGGCTTTCCTGCTCGGCGCGGCGCTGCTCCGCACCCTGCGCGCGCGCGGCTTTTTCGGCCAGCGCGCCGAGCCGGCGCTGATCGAGCTGCTCGACCTCGTCGCGCTGGGCACCGTCGCCGACGTCGCGCGGCTGACCGGTTTCAACCGCGCGCTGGTGACGCAGGGGCTGAAGGTGATGGCGCGGCGCGGCAATATCGGCCTCGCGGCGCTGATGGACGCGGCGCGGCTGACGCGGCCGCCGAGCGCGAGCGACATGGGCTTCGCGCTTGGCCCGCGGATCAACGCGGGCGGGCGCGTCGGCAAGTCCGACCTCGGCGTCCGGCTGCTCACCACCACGGACCCGCAGGAGGCGGCCGACATCGCGCAGGAACTGAACCGGCTCAACGAGGAGCGGCGCGCGATCGAGGCGGGGGTGCTCGACGAGGCGATCGCGGCGAGCGCCGCGTGCGCCAACGCGCCGGTCGCGATCGTCGCGGGCGCGGGCTGGCACCCCGGCGTGATCGGCATCGTCGCCGGGCGGCTGAAAGAGAAGCTCCACCGCCCGGCGATCGTCATCGCGCTCGACGAGGAAGGCGTGGGCAAGGGTTCGGGCCGCTCGATCTCGGGCGTCGACCTCGGTGCCGCCATCCTTGCCGCAAAAGAGACGGGGCTGCTCGTCGCGGGCGGCGGCCATGCGATGGCGGCGGGGCTGACCGTCGCCGCCGGCCAGGTCGACGCGCTCGGCGCCTTCCTGAACGATCGTCTCGCCGCCGATGTCGAGCGCGCGAGCGGCGACAAGTCGCTGCTGATCGACGCGGTGCTCGCGCCGAGGGGGATCAATCCCCTGTGGTGCGACGCGATCGAGAGCGCGGGTCCCTATGGCGCCGGCTGGCCCGCGCCGCGCGTCGCGACGGGGCCGGTGCGGATCGTCGAATCGGGGGTGGTCGGCACCGACCATGTGCGGTTGATCGTGTCGGGCGACGATGGCGCGCGCTTCAAGGCGATCGCCTTCCGCAGCGCCGGGACCGAACTCGGCCAGGCGCTGCTCCACGCGCGGGGCGCCCGCAAGCTCTGGCTCGCGGGCCGCGCCAAGCGCGACGATTGGGGCAGCCGCCCGGCGGCCGAACTCCACCTCGAGGATGCGGCCTGGGCGGATTGACGCGGCGGCGCGCTATATTTTTGCGCGGCCGCCCCGCGCCCGCGCTTGACCGCAGGAACGCGCGCGTCTAAGGCGCCGCTTCACCGATCGACGGCCCCTTCGTCTAGCGGTCTAGGACGTCGCCCTTTCACGGCGAAAACACGGGTTCGAGTCCCGTAGGGGTCACCATCGTCGACCGGCCATGCGGCCCCTTCGTCTAGCGGTCAGGACGCGGCCCTCTCACGGCTGAAACACGGGTTCGATTCCCGTAGGGGTCACCATACAGAGATTTTTCGGCGAACCCGTGCGCCCTTGTTGGGCGGATCGGCAACAGCCGACCCGACGTGGTTCGATTCCCGAAGGTTCGCCACCACTTTCTCCCGCATCGCGACTCCCATCGCTTCGATCGCAAGATTCGGAGCGCCGGTTGAGGCATCGCGTTCTAGGGCGCGCGCTTTGTCCACCCGCAAAGGTCGCCCCACATGCTCGGTTCCTCGCCCCTGCCCTTCCTCGATCCCGACCGCCTGGCCGCCGACCTCGACACGCAGGGGTGGCATGTCGTGCCCAAGCTGCTGCCACCCGCGGACTGTGCCGCGCTCAGCGCCGCCTATGACGATGAAACCCTCTATCGCAGCACCGTGACGATGCAGCGGCACGGCTTCGGGCGCGGCGAGTATCGCTATTACCGCTATCCGTTGCCCGTCCGCGTCGCGGCGCTCCGCGCGCATTTTTATCCGCCACTCGCCGCGATCGCGAACCGCTGGGCGGCGAAGCTGGGGCGCGAAGAGCGTTACCCCGCCACGCTCGCGGAGTTTCTCGATCATTGCCACGCCGAGGGCCAGCCGCGGCCGACGCCGTTGATTCTGCGCTACCGCGCCGGCGACTATAATTGCCTGCATCAGGACCTGTACGGCGCGGTCCATTTCCCCCTCCAGCTCGCGGTCCTGCTGTCGGAGCCGGGGCGCGATTTCGACGGTGGCGCGTTCGTGATCACCGAACAGCGCCCGCGGATGCAGTCGCGCCCGCACGTCGTGCCACTGGCGCAGGGCGACGCGGTGATCTTCGCGGTCAACGAAGCGCCGCGCGACGGCGCGCGCGGACCCTATCGCGTCCGGCTGCGCCACGGGGTCAGCGAAGTGCGGCGCGGCGAGCGCCACACGCTCGGCGTCATCTTCCACGACGCGACGTAGCCATCCATCGCCTCCATATCGGCGCCGGGGCCGAGCAAGTCCGGCTGGGCCAGGGCGCGCGCCCCGCGCAGGATGGCTGGGTGAACAGCGGGGGCGAAATCCATCTGGTCCTGCCGGACCCCATCGAACGCGGCGCCTGTTTTCGGGCGCTGGCGACCGGAACGGCGCGGGTCGTCCGCAGCTTCGCGAGCGCCGCCGACTATGTCGAGGCGGGCGCGGACGCCGACGCGGCGATCCTGCTCTTTCACTGGCGCCAGCCAGGCGATGTCGGCGGGGCCGATCTGCTGGCGCGCGCCGCCGCGAGCGAAGGCGTCCTCGCTTTCGTCGCCGCCGAGCGGCTCGACGTCGCCGAAGCGCGCGCGGTGTTGCGCGGCGGCGCGCATGACCTGCTGCCCGCGCCGCTCGACCCCGGGCGCGTCAAGCGGACGATCGAGGCGGCGCTCGGCGACTGGCACGAACGGCGGCGTGCGTTCGCGGTGACCGCCGAGGCCGAAAGCCGCATCGCGGCGCTGACCCCGCGCGAGCGCGACATATTGGCGGCGATCGCCGCGGGATGCGGCAACAAGGCGATCGCGCGCCGGCTCGACCTCAGCCCGCGCACGGTCGAGGTGCACCGCGCCAACATCATGCGGCGTGCCGGCGCGGCGAATGTCGCCGAACTGTTGCGCCTCGCGTTCCTCGCCGAGCAGGCAAAGGGCGCGGGGGGCGATTCGATCCGATATGGAGGCGGATCGGCGGCTGCCGCGGCCGACCGGGCGCTGGGCGGCCTATAAGGGACAGGAACGGCGCACCGCCTTTGAGTTGGTCCCCAGGGGCGCAGCCGTTCACCCGCGCGGGCAACCCCACCTGGCCGCGCATCCCGGGCCGGCAGGGCATGTTCCAACCCTGCCGGCCCTATTTCACCCCCTCTATTCCGATACCACGAGCGCGCGTTGTTCGGGGCGCGCCATCGACAGCAGGATCGGGTCCGATGCCTGCCGCGCCGCGAAGTCGGCCTTGCTCGCCAGCCCTTGCCAGCCGATGCCGATCAGCGCCTGCGCGATCGCGCCGCCGAGCGTGTCGCCGGGGCCGGGCAGGACCAGGACGTCGGGAGCATATTCCTTGACCGCAACCTGCACCGAAAGCGCGAAGTCATAGGGCGCGAGGATCTGGTGGCCGAAGCTATAGTCCCAGACATCGGCCGGGTCGCTTGCGAAACGCCGCCAGACATGGCCGCGGCCATCGATCATCGGGATCGCGGGTCGGCCGAACAGCGAGGGCGGCAGCTCGGCCTTCGCCTTGTCCGAACTGCCGAACATCAGCGGCGTGTGAAAGGGGCCGTGGCCGGCGAGGCGCAGGGGCTCGCGTCCGGGGGTCGGCGGCGCCTCGGAGAGAAGTGCGGCGAGCCCTTCCTCATTGCCTGCGAACACGAGCATGCCGGCCAGGTCGATCGACAGCGCGAGCGCATGGCCGGGGCGCAGGGCGATATCGCCAACGAGATCGAACAGCTTGTCGCGCAGCCCGGGAACGGGGCGCCAGTCGTCGCCCACGACTTGCAGAAGGATCTGCCCACCGGGGCCGTGCGTCTGGCTGTTGAGTCCCATCGCATTGCTGATGCGGAACCCGTCCTCGACAGACACCGCGCCGCCGCACGCAAGCGCGCTGTACCAACCCATCGAATTGCCCGCGACCGCGACCACATCGAAAGCGTCACGATCGATGCTGAGGAAATCGAGGATCGTCGCGGTGTAGATCAGCGGCGCGGCGACATCGCCGCGCATGTGCGTCGCGACGCTGAAACGCTCGGCGCCGTCGAGTTCGGTGACGGTCGGTTGGCCCCGGTCGCGGCGCTGCGCGTCGAAATGCGCGATCAGTTCGCCGAAGCGGCGCCCGTGCAGCCGTGCGATGCTGCCGAGTTCGCCCTTGCCATAGGTGCCGCGTCCGGGCGCGACGACGAGGGCGGACTTGCGGGCGCTCATGCGAGAAGCTCCTTCGCGGCAGCCACGATGCCGTCGCGGCTCGGCAAGGTCAGCGTCGCGGCCCTCCCCAGCGGGATGAAGCTGTCGTCGGCGGCGATGCGGGCGACTTTCTTGCCGGGCGTGCGTTCGACGAAGGTTGCCATCAGCGCCTCGCTCTGCGAGCCGGTGATGCGGCATTCGTCGACGATCAGGATGCGCTTTGCGTTGCCGACCGCGGCGATGAGCTTGTCCGCATCGACCGGACCGAGCCAGCGCAGGTCGATCACCCGCGCCTCGACGCCCTCCTCCGCGAGCAGCTTTTCGGCCTGGCGCGAGAGATAGTAACCATTGCCATAGGTGACGATCGCGAGATCGGTGCCGTCGCCATGGACGCCGACGTCACCGAGCCGGATCGGTGCGCCGTCGCCCGGCGCCTCATAGACGCTGGTCCACAGGCCATCGCCTTCCGCGTGCAGGTCGCGCGTCATGTAGAGCGCAATCGGCTCGACGAAGACAACCACCCGCTGCTCCTCGCGCGCCAGCCGCACGCATTCACGGAGCATATGGACCGCGTCGCGCCCGTTCGACGGCACCGCGAGGATGACGCCCGGAATGTCGCGGAACACCGCGAGGCTGTTGTCATTGTGGAAATGGCCGCCGAAACCCTTCTGATAGCCGAGCCCCGCGATGCGGATGACCATCGGGTTGGTATATTGGCCGTTCGAGAAGAAGCTGAGCGTCGCCGCCTCGCCGCGGATCTGGTCTTCGGCATTGTGGACATAGGCGAGGAACTGGATCTCGGGCATCGGAAGGAAGCCGTTATGCGCCATGCCGATCGCGAGCCCCAAAATCGCCTGTTCGTCGAGCAGGGTGTTGACGACGCGCGCCGAGCCGAAACGCTGGTGGAGTTTCGCGGTGACGTTGTAGACGCCGCCCTTCGGCCCGACATCCTCGCCCATGACGGCGATTTCCTTGTGCGCGAGCATCAGGTCGGCAAGCGCCCAGGAGAGGAGCCGCGCCATGTGCATCGGCTTGTCCATCTGGCCGGCATCGCTGCCGAACATCGCGGCGCGGTCCTCGGCCGAGGGGCTGTTCGCGCGCACGAGGTCGCGCTTCGGCGGGATCAGGCTCGCCATCACGCCCGCGGGTGTCGTGATCTTCGGCCGCTTTATCGCCGCTTCGGCCTGTCGTGCGAGCGTGGCGCCGATCTCCTCATAGGCGTCGGCGATCTCGGCCGGAGTCATCCAGCCCTGTTCGGCCATCAGCGCCGCGCCGGCCAGCAGCGGATCGCGCGCCTCGTCGGCCTCGATCAGCGCTTTCGGCAGATAGGCGCCCTGCACGTCGGAGCCGGCATGGCCATAGAGGCGGACGGTGGCCATGTGGAGGAACACGGGCTTGCGGGTGCGCCGCGCATGATCGGCCGCCTCCTTCGCCCCGGCATAGGCCGAAACGAGGTCGGTGCCGTCGCACCGGATATAGTGCAGTCCGGCGCGGCGCTCGAACTGCGCCTCGATCCAGCCGGTCGGGGTGCGCGTCGAAATGCCGATGCCATTATCTTCGCAGAGGAAGATCAGCGGCATCGGCGAGCCCTGGAACGCCGACCAGCCCGCGGTGTTGAACGCGCCCTGCGCGGTCGAATGGTTCGCCGACGCGTCGCCGAAGCTCGCCAGCACGACCGCGTCGCCGGGCAGCGGGCAGTCCGTCAATCCTTGCCGCCGCGCGATGCCGATCGAGAAAGCGGCACCGACCGCCTTGGGCAGGTGCGAGGCGATCGTCGAGGTCTGCGGCGGGATCGCCAGCGGCTTCGACCCGATCACCTTGTGCCGTCCGCCCGAGATCGGGTCTTCGCTCGACGCCGCGAAGCTCAGCAGCATGTCCCACGTCGGCGTCCCGCCAGGTAACTGCCGCGCGCGGTGGAGCTGGAAGGCGTTCGAGCGGTAATGGAGAAACGCCATGTCGGTGACGCGCAGTGCCGCCGCGACCGCGGCATTGCCCTCGTGCCCCGACGATCCGATCGTGTAGAAGCCCTCGCCGCGCGCCTGCAGATGGCGCGACAGCCGGTCCATCTGGCGGCTGGTGAGCTGCGACAGAAAGATGTCGGTGGCCTCGGCGCGCGGCAGGCCGACGGCTGCGGGGTCGGGCGCGCCGGCGCGCCGGGGCAGCACGCCGTCAGCCAGCGCAGCGAGGAATTTTTCATGTACCGCCTGTGCCGCGTCCACCATCATCCTCCATCCGCCGGGCCGGAAGGTTACATTCGCAACCATCCGGAATCGTGCGCGCGCTAGAACGGGGCAAGTCCGCGCGCAAGCATCTCTTGCCTTGCCGCGCCGCCTCGCGCTACCACTTGTCGCGATGACGAAGCGGGGCGGGGCTATAATTTCAACATGATGTCGCTGTGGATCGCCCAGGCGTCGGCCGAGGCCGCCCCACCGAGCCAGGGGTGGCTGATCGATCCCGAACTCGTCGAGCCCGCCTATAGCCAGACCATTGCGTCCGGCGATATCCAGACGCGCTTTCCCGTTCCGCCGCCGCCCACCGAAACCCCGGCGTGGGTCAAGGCGCTGTTCGAGGCGATCGGCGACTTTTTCCGGTGGAGCGCGCCGGCGCTGAAGCCGATGCTGTGGATCGCGGCGATCCTGCTCGCGCTGTTCCTGCTCTATCGCTTCGTCCCCGCCTTCGCGCGCTGGGTCGACAATCTGCCGTTGATGCGCAAGCGGCCGCCCGAGGCGGAGGACGATGCGCTGGGTCATGCCGAGGCCGGCGCGGCGCGCGCGCTGCTCGCCGAGGCCGACGCGCTCGCCGCGGCAGGGCGCTTCGGCGAGGCGGTGCACCTGCTGCTCTATCGCAGCGTCGAGGATATCGAGGGCCGGCGGCCGGGGCTCGTCCGGCCGGCGATGACTTCGCGCGATCTCGCCGAGGTGCAGGATCTGCCCGCGGTCGCGCGCGGCGCCTTCAGCCGCATCGCGCGCGCGGTCGAGATCAGCCTGTTCGGCGGCCGTTCGATCGATTCGGACGCCTGGACGGCGTGCCGGTCGGCCTATGCCGAACTGACGGTTCCGAAGAACTGGGCTCGGGCATGACCGGGACGCCGAGCGATCATGGCTTCAATCCGCGGCTGATCGGCGGGGTCGTCGCGGTCGGCATCGTCGCCTTCATCGCGCTGTGGGCGCTCATCGCGCTGGGCCCGCAGCTGTCGAGCGGCAACGACGGCGGTGGGCACGCGCTGTCGAAAGGCGCGCCGGGCTATGCCGGGATCGTCGACCTGCTCGAGCGCGCGGGTGCCAATGTCGAGTTGCGACGGCGGGTCGAACCCTATCGCTACGACGATTATACCCAGCTGGGCATCCTGACCCCGACCCACGAGACGCGGCCAGGCGCGATGCGGGAGATACTGGAGGCGCAGGGCGGCGCCCCGACGCTGATCGTGCTGCCGAAATGGCAGATGCTGCGGATTCCGGGCCAGAGCGAAAAGCCGGGCTGGACGGGCCCCGGATTTCGCGCGCGCGCGCCGACGCGGCTGTTGCCCGCCGACTGGTTCGGCGAGGTCGAGGTGGGCAGCGAATCGGCGACGGGCGCGCGCGGACGGGGAATGGTCGCGGGGCGTGCGATCGACCTGCCCCTGCCCGCCGATGTCCAGACCATATCGGGGACGGACCTCGACACTTTGGTCGCGGCACCGGGCGGCGGCGCGGTGCTGGCGCGGACGCGCGACCGCGATCTCTACATCCTCGCCGACCCCGACCTCGTCGACAATCTCGCCTTCGCATCGCGCGATACGGCGCGCGCCGGGGCGATGCTGCTCGATGCGATCGGCGAGGACGCCGACGCCGACGGTTTCGCCTTCGACGTGACCTTGAACGGCTTCGGCAGCCAGCGCTCGCTGCTCCGTTTCGCCTTCGTCCCGCCCTTCATCGGCATCACCCTGTGCCTGATCGCCGCGGGGCTGCTCGCGCTGTGGCAGGCGTGGATGCGCTTCGGCCCGGCGTTGACGCCGGGTCGCGCGATCCCGGTATCGAAGGCGGCGCTGATCGCCAACAGCGCCGACCTGATCAAGCAGGCCGGGCGCGAACTCGACGGCGCGGCCCCCTATGTGCTGAACCAGCGCAGCGCGATCGCGCGCCGCCTCCACGCTCCCGCCGGTCTCGACGCCGGAGAGACCGACGCGTGGATCGACCGCCACCTGCCGGCGGATGGCGAGCCGTTTTCGGCGCTCGCGCGGCGATTGCCGCTCGCGCGCAATACCCACGAGTTTCTCGCAGACGCGCAGGCGCTGCACGATATCAGGAAGGATTTGTTGCGTGACGGCTAACAGCATCGAAGGCGTCGCGGCGCTCGGCGCGGCGATCGAGGGCGAGGTCGCCAAGGCGGTGTTCGGGCAGGCGCCGCTGACCCGCATGGTGACGATCGCGCTGCTCGCGGGCGGCCATGTGCTGCTCGAAGGCCCGCCGGGAACCGCGAAGACGCTGCTCGCGCAGGCGTTCGCGCGCGCGGTCGGGCTCGAATTCGGGCGTATCCAGTTCACCCCCGACCTGATGCCCGGCGACATATTGGGGTCGAACCTGTTCAACTTCCAGACGTCGAGCTTCACCCTGACCAAGGGCCCGATCTTCACCGAACTGTTGCTCGCCGACGAGATCAACCGCACCCCGCCCAAGACGCAGGCGGCGCTGCTCGAGGCGATGCAGGAACGCCGCGTGACGATCAATGGCGAACCGCACGTCATGAGCCCGCGCTTTACCGTGCTCGCGACGCAGAACCCGATCGAGCAGCAGGGCGTCTATCCGCTCCCCGAGGCGCAGCTCGACCGCTTTCTGTTCAAGCTGGTCGTCGACTATCCCGAAGCCGACGAGGAACGGCGTATCGTCGCCGACCATGGCGGACGCTTCAAGAGCCCGGCGGTCGTCGATTTCGGCGTCGCGCAGGTCGCCGATGCGAAGAAGATCGGCGCCGCGATCGACACGATCGCGACCGTCCGCCTGGCGGACGAGATCGTCGACTATATCGTCCGTCTCGTCCGCGCGACGCGCGAGAGCGCCGACCTCGAATGCGGCGCGAGCCCGCGCGCCGCGACGCTGCTCGCGCGCGCGGCCTGCGCCGCGGCGGCGCTCGACGGGCGCGACTATGTGATCCCCGACGACGTCCAGCGCCTCGCCGCGGGCGTGCTGCGCCACCGCGTCATCCTGTCGGCCGCGGCCGAGATCGAAGGGCGCAGCGTCGAACAGGTCGTCGCCGCGCTGCTCGACCATGAAGAGGTGCCTCGGTGATCTATCCGACCCGCCGGGCCATCTATCTGCTGCTCGCGGGCGCGCCGGTCGCGCTCGCGCTCGGGCTGATCCGGCCCGAGCTGTGGCTGGTCGCGCCCGGCTGGATCGGCTTCCTCCTCGTTTGCCTGTTTCTCGACGCGGTCGCGGGCGCCAGCCCGCGCCAGCTCGCGCTCGACGCGCGCTTTCCGCACCAGGTCGGGGTCGGCGACCCCTTCGACCTGTCGCTCGTCGCCAGCGGTCCCGCCGCGGTGCCGCGCCGCGCCGAAGTCGCGCTCGCGGTCGACGAACGCATCGCGCCGGGCGGCCGCATCGCGGGCGAGATGCGCGCCGCTGGCGACACGGACACGGCGGGACGGCTGACCGAGACGCTGTCGCTTTCCGCCACCCGTCGCGGCCCGGCGCTGATCGCGGCGCTGTGGATCCGCTGGGCGGGGCCGCTCGGCCTCGTCTGGAAACAGCGCCGCTTTGCGATCGACCGTTCGATCGCCGTCGTCCCCAGCCTGCGCGCGGTGACCGAAGAGGGGCGCCGCCTGTTCCAGCGCAACAGCTGGTTCGGGCTGAGGCAGCAGCGGCTGCGCGGCGAGGGCAGCGAATTTGAGGCGCTCGCCGAATATCAGCCCGGGATGGACCGTCGCGCGATCGACTGGAGCGCCTCGGCGCGCCACGTCAAGCTGCTCGCCAAGGAATATCGGGTCGAGCGCGACAATCGCGTCGTGCTGGCGATCGACGGCGGGCGGACGATGGCCGAGCCCGTCGGCGGCATGCCGCGCGTCGACCGCGCGGTGTCGGCGGCGCTGCTGCTCGCCTATGCGGGGCTGAAGCTCGGCGACCGGATCAGCCTCTTCTCCTTCGCCGCCAAGCCGCAGGCGCTGACCCCCGCCTATATGCACACGCAGGATTTCCCGGCCCTGCAGCGCGCCGCGAGCCGGATCGACTATGCGCATGTCGAGAGCAATTTCACCCTTGCGCTGACGACGCTGTCGGCGGCGCTCAACCGCCGCTCGCTGATCATATTGTTCACCGAATTCACCGACGCGACGAGCGCCGACCTGATGATCCGCGCCGCCGGGCGACTGGCGAAGACCCACCGGCTGCTGTTCGTGGTGATCCGCGACGAGGAGCTGGAGGGCGAGGAGCGCCGTCGCCCCGAAAGCGCTGCCGACGTCACCCGCGCGAATGTCGCCGCGGCGATGCTGACGGGCCGCCAGCTCGTCATCGCGCGGCTGCAGCGGCTGGGGGTCGACGTGATCGAGGTGCCGGCCGACGCGATGGGGGCGAGCGTCGTCGAGGCCTATCTGGGGATCAAGCGCGGGGGCAGCCTGTGATGATCGGTTCCGCCCCACCCATCGCCATCGAGACGCCGGCCTTTTCGACCGGCCGCTTTCGCGCCGAGCGCGAGGCCGACTGGATCGCCTTCGACGCGCTGCTCACCCGGCTCGAGAAGAAGGGCGCGAAGGCGCTGTCGAGCGACGAGCTGTTGCAGCTCCCCCTCCTCTATCGCGCCACCCTGTCGTCGCTGTCGATCGCGCGCGCGACGAGCCTCGACAAGGCGCTGCTCGAGCATCTCGAGGCGCTGTCGATCCGCGGCTATTTCCTGATCTATGGCGTGCGCCAGTCGCGCCTCGACCGGCTGAAGCGCTTCTTCCTGCACGACTGGCCCGCGGCGGTGCGGTCGGTGTGGAAGGAAACGGTCGTCATCGCGCTGATCCTGCTGCTCGGCACGCTGACGAGCTGGAGCCTCGTCAGCCATAATCCCGAATGGTATTATAACTTCGTTCCCGAAGAGCTGGCGGGTGGACGCGACCCGCGCGCGACCGCGGAATTCCTGCGCGGGACGATCGGCCACGGCAAGGCGGCGGGCGAACAGGAGGGCGCGCTGCACATGTTCGCGACCTATTTGTTCACCCACAACAGCCAGGTGTCGATCATGTCCTTCGCATTGGGGTTCGCCTTCGGCGTGCCGACGATGATGCTCGAATATTATCAGGGCATCAGCCTCGGTGCGATGCTCGCGGTGTTCACCTCCAAGGGGCTCGGCGTCGAGTTCGGCGGCTGGCTGTTCATCCACGGCACGACCGAACTGTTCGCCGCCGCGCTGTCGGGCGCCGCGGGGCTCCGGATCGGCGCCGCAGTGGTCTTTCCCGGCGCGCGCGCGCGGCTCCAGGCGGCCGCCGATGCCGGGCGCACCGCGGGCAAGGTGATGGTCGGGGTGATCATCATGCTCCTCGTCGCCGGATTGCTCGAAGGCTTCGGGCGCCAGCTGGTCGCCGACACGCTGCTGCGCTATGCGATCGGCACGCTGATGCTGCTTTTCTGGCTCGGCTATTATTATCTGCCGCGCCGGGGCGGCGCATGACTGCCGCCGCCGCCGCCAACGCCCGCGCGCAGATCGCGCGCCGGAACAAGGTCCGCCAGTTCGTGACCCCCGAGGGCGTCGACCTCGAACTCCGGATCGCGAGCGCCGGGCTGCGGCTCGGCGCGCTGGTCATCGACGTCTGCCTGATCCAGCTCATCCTCGTCGGCTTCACCCTGCTGATGATCTGGGTATTCGGCGCGTCCGAATCGTCGATCGCGATCAGCATCTGGATGCTCGGCGCCTTTCTGCTGCGCACCTTCTGGTTCATCGGCTTCGAGCTGGGGCAGCGCGCGGCGACGCCGGGCAAGAGGCTCGTCGGCATCCGCGTCGTCGCGCGCGACGGCGGACGGCTGACCGCCGACGCGGTGGTTGCGCGCAACCTGATCCGCGAACTCGAGATATTCCTGCCGCTGACCTTCATGGGGTTCAGCGCCGCCGAGGACACGGCGAGCTGGTGGACGATGCTCGCGGGTTTCGTCTGGTCGCTGACGCTCAGCCTGTTCCTGCTGTTCAACCGCGACCGGATGCGGATGGGCGACCTGATCGCCGGCACCTGGGTCGTGATGGCCGAACGCGTCCGGCTCGACCGCGACATCGCCGCGAGCGCCGAGGCCGTCGCCGGGGCGCTGACCTTCAGCGACGCCGAACTTGCGGTCTACGGCATTTTCGAGCTGCAGGAGCTCGAACGCGTGATCCGCGCCGGCGATGCGCGCACGATGCGCGAGGTCGCCGATACGATCCGCGCGAAGATCGGGCGGCCCGTCGCCGAAGAGGATGACGTATTCCTGCTTTCCTATTATCGCCAACTGAAGGCCCGGCTCGAACGCAAATTGCTGTTCGGCAAGCGCCGCGAGGACAAATATGCCAGCGACTGACACGCTCTCCCTTTCGGTTACCGAATCCCTCCACCGCCGCCGGTCGGTGCGCGCCTTCACCGGCGAGCCGGTTGATCCGGCGGTGCTCGAGACGGTCTTCGCCGCCGCGCAGCGCGCGCCGTCGGGCGGCAATTTGCAGCCGTGGCAGGCGACGCTCGTCACCGGCGCGCCGTGGCAGGCGGTGAAGGACGCGGTCGCGACGCGCATCGCGATGGGGCGCGAGGGCTATCAGCCCGAATATGACATCTACCCGCGTGGCCTGACCGATCCCTGGGAAAGCCGGCGCTTCGGCGTCGGCGAGGCGCTCTACGCCTCGCTCGGCATCCCGCGCGAGGACAAGTCGGCGCGCCTCGGCCAGTTCATGCAGAATTACCGCGGCTTCGGCGCGCCGGTGATGCTCTTCCTCCATTGCTCGCGCCTCATGGGGCCGCCGCAATGGTCCGACATGGGCATGTGGCTGCAATCGGTGATGCTGCTGCTCGTCGAGCACGGCCTCGCGAGCTGCCCGCAGGAATGCTGGGCGATGTACGGCGCCACGGTGCGCGAGACGCTGGGGCTCGGCGAAGAGCAGATCCTGTTCACCGGGCTCGCGATCGGCCACGCCGACGTGGACGCGGCGGTGAACCAATGGCCGGTGCCGCGCGTTGGGCTCGACGAGGTGATCGATTGGCGGGGATTCGACCAATGACGAGGCGGAAGGCTGTGACCCGATACGCGCTGGCGGCGCCGCTGGTGTTGCTCGCCGCGAGCTGCACCGCGATCCCGACCCCCGAGGCGCCGCCGCCCGCGCCGCGTCCCGTCGTCACGCCGCCGCCTCCCGCCGCGCCCTCGCCCGCGCGGTCGTGGGACGAGCGCGCGCTCGACAATGGCGCGTGGCGCTACGATGCGGGCAGCCGCACCGCGAACTTCGTCCAGACCGGCAATCCGAACCCGCTCGTCGCGCTGGCGTGCAGCGGCGGAGCGATACGCCTTTCCGCCGGGCTCGGCGCGGCGGGGCAGCCGCTCGACGTGATGCTGCGGACCAGCGCGGGGACCGACCGGCTGCGCTTCGACGGGACCGGCACGACGCTGCCGGCGAACGACGGCCGGCTCGACCGCATCGCCTTCAGCCGCGGCCGCTTCGCTCTCGAAGCGAGCAACGGCAGCGCGCTGACCCTGCCGGTGCAGTCGGAGATCGGGCGCGTGATCGAGGATTGCCGGGGATAGGAGCGGACGGCGGCATGCGGGGCTTTTGTGGCTTTAAGCCCCCAGTCGCACGGTTCCACCGCGGATCCAGCCCCAGCGGCAGGGTCCCTGATATTCGCGCGCGCTGGCGACCGAGCGGCCGATGCCGCACATGTCCTTGTCGGTGCCCGGCGCGGCGAACACGATGCCGAACCAGGCATCGTTGTCGGCCGCCTCGCACAGCGACACCGGCGTGCCGCCCGCGAGCTTCGCCTTGACGGCGCGCGTTTCGCCCGGCGCCCAATAGACGTCGGTGCCGCCGTCCTTGACGCGGCTGATGCTCGAGCAGGCGGGAAGCGTCGGTCCTTCGGTGCCGATCATCACCGCGCGCGTCGCGACCGGTTCGCCGCCCGCGACCTTCGCATTGTCGGCGGGCGGCGCGGGCTGCGAGCAGCCGGCGAGCGCGAGCGCCGAAAGGGTGAAGGCGGCGAGGACGGGGCGAAGCGGAAGGGGCGATGTCATGTCGGTGAAACTAGCCGCCGCGAGGCGTGGGCGCAACGCCCCGCGCAAGCGCGCGCAGAGGCGCATTTTCGCTTGGGTTTTGCCGCCCCCGACCCTATATGATGGGCATGACGGACACCCCCGAAAACCAGGCGCCCGAAGGCGGCGCCAAGCAGCCCAATGCCAACGCCTATGGCGCCGATTCGATCAAGGTGCTCAAGGGCCTCGATGCGGTGCGCAAGCGGCCGGGCATGTATATCGGCGACACCGACGACGGGTCGGGCCTGCATCACATGGTGTTCGAAGTGTCGGACAATGCGATCGACGAGGCGCTCGCCGGGCATTGCGACCTCGTGCTGATCACGCTCAACAGCGACGGATCGGTCAGCGTCGAGGATAATGGCCGCGGCATCCCGACCGGTATCCACGCCGAGGAGGGCATTTCGGCGGCCGAGGTCATCATGACCCAGCTCCACGCCGGCGGGAAGTTCGAAAATACGAGCGACGACAACGCCTATAAGGTGTCGGGCGGCCTCCACGGCGTTGGCGTTTCGGTGGTGAACGCGCTGTCGGAATGGCTCGAACTCACGATCTGGCGCGATGGCGAGGAACATTGGATGCGCTTCGAGCATGGCGATTCGGTCGCCCCGCTCGTCGTCCGCGGCCCCGCCCCCGCGGGCAAGAAGGGCACGCGCGTCACCTTTCAGGCGTCGACCGATACGTTCAAGAATGTCACCGAATTCGACTTCGAAAAGCTCGAGCATCGCTATCGCGAGCTTGCCTTCCTGAACTCGGGCGTCCGCATCAAGCTGGTCGACGCGCGCCATGCCGAGCATGAAACGCACGACCTCTTCTACGAGGGCGGGATCGCGGCGTTCGTCAAATATCTCGACCGCAACAAGAATGCACTGCTGCCCGATCCGATCGCGATCAGCAGCGAACGCGACGGGATCGGCATCGACGTCGCGCTCGAGTGGAACGACAGCTATTATGAAAATGTCCTCTGCTTCACCAACAACATCCCGCAGCGCGACGGCGGCACCCACCTCGCCGCCTTCCGCGCCGCTCTGACGCGCACCCTCAACGGCTATGGCGAGAAGTCGGGGCTGCTCAAGAAGGAGAAGGTCAGCCTGACAGGCGAGGATATGCGCGAAGGGCTGACCGCGATCGTCTCGGTCAAGCTGCCCGACCCCAAGTTCAGCTCGCAGACCAAGGACAAGCTCGTGTCGTCCGAGGTCCGCCAGCCGCTCGAAAGCCTGATGGCGGACCGGATGACCGAATGGCTCGAGGAAAACCCCTCGCACGCCAAGACGGTGATCCAGAAGGTCGTCGACGCTGCCGCCGCACGCGAAGCCGCGAAAAAGGCGCGCGAGCTGACGCGGCGCAAGGGCGCGATGGACATCGCCAGCCTGCCCGGCAAGCTCGCCGATTGCCAGGAACGTGATCCCAGCAAGTGCGAGCTTTTCCTGGTCGAGGGCGACTCGGCGGGCGGCTCGGCGAAGCAGGGCCGCGACCGGCATGTGCAGGCGATCCTGCCCCTGAAGGGCAAGATCTTGAACGTCGAGCGCGCGCGCTTCGACCGCATCATCTCGTCGAAGGAAGTCGGAACGCTGATCCAGGCGCTCGGTACCGGAATCCGCGACGAATTCACGATCGACAAGCTGCGCTATCACAAGATCGTCATCATGACCGACGCCGACGTCGACGGTGCGCATATTCGCACGCTGCTTTTGACCTTCTTCTATCGCCAGATGCCCGAGATCATCGAGAACGGCCATCTCTACATCGCGCAGCCGCCGCTCTACAAGGTCGCGAAGGGGCGGAGCGAGGTCTATCTCAAGGACGATAATGCGCTCGAAAATTATCTGGTCGACGCGGGCATCGATGCGCTGCTGCTCGAAAGCGCGGGCGGCGCGCGCTCGGGGCAGGACCTGCGCGGGCTGATCGACCATGCGCGCCGGCTTCGCGCGCTGATGCGCTATGTGCCGCGCACGCTCGACCACGGGCTCGTCGAGGCGCTGGCACTGACCGGCGCGCTCGACCCGGCGCTCGATACCGCGGGCCGCCTCAGCGCCGCCGCGACCGCCGTGCAGTGGTTGAGCGCGGCCGAGCGCGCTCTGACCGGGGGCAATGAGGCCCAGTGGACTGTCGAGGCGGTCGAAGGCGGCGGCTATACCCTCGAACGCCGCTGGCGCGGGGTGAGCGATCATCATGTCGTCGACGCCGCCTTCCTCGCGAGCCAGGAGGCGCGCCGCCTCCACAAGCTCGCGGGCGAACAGGCCGAAACCTATGCCGGCCCGGCGCGGCTGGTAAAGGCGAGCGGTGCGGCCGCGGTCGAAACCGAGCCCGCCGAGGAGGATGGCGAGGGCGAGACCGCCGCGGCATCGAGCGCCAAGGCGAACCCGGTGACGCGCCCGTCCGAACTGCTCGACGCGATCTTCGCGCACAGCCGAAAGGGGCTCAGCATCAGCCGCTACAAGGGGCTGGGCGAGATGAACGCCGAGCAATTGTGGGAAACCACGCTCGACCCCGCCAACCGCTCGCTGCTGCGCGTCGAGGCCGAACAGGCCGACGTCGCGCACGAAATCTTCGAGCGATTGATGGGCGACGAGGTCGAGCCGCGGCGCGATTTCATCCAGACCAACGCGCTGTCGGTCGCCAATCTCGACGTCTGATCGCCGAAACGACTAGGCGCAGTTTCCGCCCAGCGCGGCGCTGACGGCTTGCGGCCCGGCGCGTGCGCTGCTTGATGCCGCCCACCTGACAAGGGGGAGGCTGATTTGCGCCGCTTGATGGTGATGACCCTGCCACTGCTGCTGGCGATTCCGGCGGCAGCGCAAGAGCAACTCCCGCTTCCGGCGGGGGCGCAGGAACAGGATGCCGGCGACGACGGCACCGAAATGGGCAGCGGAATGGCGAGTTATTATGGCGACGAGCTCGCCGGCAACCGCACCGCGAACGGCGAGCGTTTCGACCCCGACGCGCTGACCGCCGCGCATCGCACCCTCGCCTTCGGCAGCCGGGTTCGCGTCACCAACATGGCGAACGGCAAGAGCGTCGTCGTCCGCATCAACGATCGCGGCCCCTTCGGCCGCGGCCGGGTGATCGACGTCAGCCACGCCGCCGCGCGCGAGATCGGGATGCACCGCAGCGGCACCGCCAAGGTCAGCATGACCCTGCTCGACAGCGACTGAGCGGCGGCCGATCAGGTGATCCAGCTGCCGATCGTGTCGATCCGCCAGCGATTGTCCACGAAGCGAAGGCGGAACGTCCCGCCCGTCCAGCCCGCCGACCATTCGACATAGCCCCGGTCGCGCGCGCGGTTGAAGACGATCTTCGGCATGGTGACCGGATGGAAATCGGGGCTCTTGCGCGCCAGCGCGGCGCGGTGCCGCTCCGAATAGACGATGATCGGCCGGTCGCTGTCGAGGCAGGCGAAATCGGCGGGGTCGCCGAGCAGGAAGACCGGCCGCGCCGGACCCGATGCCGCCGTCCCCCATTGCGCCATCCGTGCGCCGAGGTCGCTTTGGGCCATGTCGAGCGGCTCGACGAGCGGCGCCACGCGAATGTCGAACAACTTGCCCAGCAGCGCGATCTGCGCGCCTTGCGCCCGGCTCATCGGGCGGCACGCATCCGCTTTCCGCGCCCCGATCAGCATCGGCGCGGCGTCGCCCTTCGCGTCGAGGAGCAGGTGCCGCGCGGCGATATCGCTGAACCCGTCGCCGTCGCTGTCGCGCGCCAGATCGGCGATCGGCAGGCGGAGGTAGAGATCGGCCTGCTTGCGCCGGGTCGCAAGCGCCACGGGGGGATAGGTGATCGACGCCGTGTCGAGCAGCGCGACCTCGACCTCGAGGTCGATCGCGCCGTCGTCGCCGAGCAGCGGCATGCGTGCCTCAGCCGGAACCACATAGGGAAAGCGGTCGGCGAGGCCGGTGTAGAGTGGCGCCTGCCAATGGCGTCCACCGTCGTCCGACAGATGAACCCAGTAACCGCCGCCCGAGACCTCGCCGACGGGATCGAAATTCTGGGACAGGCTGATCGCCACCGCCCGCGTTCCCGCGCGTTCGAAACGCACCGGCAGAAAATCATCGGGCAGCGCCGCCGCATCCTTGGGCCAGGCCGACGGCCGGCGCGGCGCCTTGCGCAAAGCGGCCGGCAGCGGCTGCGCGGCGAAGGGCGCGGGGTCGGGGTCGATGCTGACCCGCCGCGACGCCGGCGCCTCGGTGTCGGGCACGCTGTTTCGCGCCACCACCGCGCGCAGCGCCTGTTCTTGAGCAGCGCGGCGCGCGGCAAAGCTCGGCAGCGGCAACGCGGCGAGTTCGGCACCGAGCGCCGTTTTCGTGTCCGCGTCATAATCTTCGCCCGCGATCCCGGTCGCATCGACGATCCTGCGCCGTGCTTCGGCGCAGATGTCGGGAAATTCCGCCGGATCGAACAGTCGGCACGCCAGCTCGGGAATCGCGTCGCCGCCGGCGCCCTGGCTCGAGAAGCCCGCTTCGGCCAGCGGATAGGGATCGTCCGCGGGATGGTCGAGGAAGTGGACGAGCATCATCTGGCCGAGCCAGTCGGGATCCTCCTTGTCGCGGCAGGCGAAGCCCGCTTCGCTTTCGGCCGAGGCATCGAGCCGGCAGCGGAGCGCCCGTTCGGCCGCGGCGCGATCGCCGATGCGACCGAGCAGCGCGGCCGCCTCGTCGCGGCGGCCGTCGAGGGCATAGGCCGACGCCAGATGCAGCATGATCGTCCGCGCCTGATCCTCCGCGGCGAAGGTCACCGGCACCCCGTCGACCGTCGCGGTCGCCGCGCCCATCTTTCCGGTCCGCAGCAGGGCACCGACCGGTGCGGGCTGCGCATCGATCAGCGCGATCGCCGCGTCGCTCTGCCCGGTGTCGAACAGCTTGTCGGCATAAAGCAGAACGAGCCGCGCCGCGAGCGCGTCGCGGTCGCTCTCGGCCACCCGCGCCAGCGCTTCGGGTGAAATCAGCCACGCATAAAGCGCCAGCGCATCGACCCGCGCCAGCGCGCCATAATGGGCGGCGCGGATCAGCGGCGGGAGAAAGACCTGTCCGTCATCGACGCGCGCCGCGCGAAGGAAATGGCTACCGCACGGCGCGCTGTTCGCGATCAGCCAGGCATCGCGGCGGCGATCGGCGGCGCCCTCCATCAGCGCGTCGAAATCCTCCGCGCGGCACTCGTCGAGGCGGTCGAGCGTGACGGCGGCGGCTTCGACGACGAGCGCGGTTCGCGCCTCCGCGACGAGCGCGAGCGTCCGGCGCCGGATGTCGAGCCTGGTCGACGCCCCCTCTTTCGTGGGCCGGACGTCGAAACGGATATTGTCGGACACCACCCAGAGCCGCACCAGCTCGGCCATCTGCGCGGCCGAAAGCCCGTAGCGGGGCGCGAGCGCGGCGACCGCGGCGCCGCGATCCTTCGCGACCAGCGCCGCGCGCACGTCGAGATCCCATTGGGTCAGCGGTTGCGGCTCGTAGCTCGAATAGGTGCCGCTCACCAGGAAATCGTCGATCTGTGCCGGCGAAAGGCCCAGGCCCGAAGTCGGCGTCGCGCCCCCCAGCGTGACGAATGCCGTCACCGCCATTACCAATCGATTCATCTGCCCCCTCCCCCTGTCGAGACAAATGTTACAGTGTAACATAAAATGTGCAAGGCACCGATGAGGGCTCAGTCGAACACCGACCAGCCCGCCGCATAAGCGAAATGTTCGAGCGCGAGCGCGCCGACGAGCGAGGTGCCCGCCTCGGTGAGCCCCGGCGACCAGACCGCGATCGACCCCTGCCCCGGCGCGATGCACAAGATGCCGCCGCCGACCCCGCTCTTGCCGGGCAGGCCGACGCGAAAGGCGAATTCGCCCGAATTGTCGTAATGGCCGCAGAGCATCATGATCGCGTTGATGCGGCGCGCGCGGTGCGGCTCGATCAATTGCTCGCCGGTCAGCGGGTCGCGGCCGTCCATCGCGAGGAACAGCCCGGCGCGCGCGAGCTGGCGGCAGCTCATCGCGATCGCGCATTGGCGGAATAGACCGACAGCACGGTTTCGACCGGGTGGCGGAGGTTGCCGAACGACGCCATGAAATAAGCGAGGGCGCGGTTGCGCGCGCCGGTTTCGGATTCGGACGCCGCGACCTCGGGGTCGATCGCGACCCCCGCATCGCCGGCGCGGGCGCGGATGAAATCGAGAATCTCGTCGACCGCCGCGTCGGCGCTGCGCGTGTCGATCAGCCGGTCGCTAGTCGCGATCGCGCCCGCGTTGATCAGCGGATTGCGCGGGATGCCGCCCTCGCTTTCGAGCTGGACGATCGAGTTGAAGGCGCTGCCCGACGGCTCGCGCCCGACCCCGTCCCACAGCGCGCTGCCGACGCGCCGCAGCGCGAGCGCGAGGGTGAAGACCTTCGACACCGACTGGATCGAGAAGGGCTCGTCGGCGTCGCCGCGCGCATGGACGGTGCCGTCGGGGAGCGCGAGCGCGAAGCCGAAGCGGTTCGGATCGACCTTCGCCAGCGCCGGAATATAATCGGCGACGCGCCCCGTCCCGCGGTGGGGAAGCGCCTGCTCATAGGCTTCGGCAACGCAGCGCGCGAGATGGTCGGTCATGACATAGGGGTAACGCAAGATTGCGATGGAATGAAACGCCTTTCCTGTCCGGGGCGACATCCATTCCCCACGTCATGCTGAACTTGTTTCAGCATCCATGACCGACCCTCTCCTCAAACTCCATACGGATCGAAAGGATCGGGCCATGGACCCTGAAACAAGTTCAGGGTGACGAAGATATATTTCCATTTTTTGGAAAATATTATATGAAATGAGAATTACCTCACCGATTCGGGAGAAGCAACATGACCGAAGCATCGCGCCCCAAGGGGCTTTCGAGCGCCGTCAGCTATCAGGACAGCAAGGCGGCCTTTCGCTGGCTCGAGGAGGCGTTCGGCTTCGAGCCCCTGTTCGTGCTGCTCGATGCGGGCGGCAACCTCGCGCACAGCGAGATGGGCTATGGCGCGTCGGTGGTGATGGTCGGCAACGAATGGTCGGACGATCACAAGAGCCCAAAATCGATCGGCGGCAAGAATACGCAGTCGGTGCACGTCCAGCTTGGCATGGGCGAGGATATCGATGCGCATTGCGACCGCGCGCGCGCTGCGGGCGCCGAGATCATCGCCGCGCCCGAGACGCAATTCTATGGCGACCGCACCTATCGTGCCAAGGACCCCGAGGGGCATATCTGGACCTTCGGCGTGACGGTCGAGGCGAAGACCGCCGAGGAATGGGACGCCGAGGGCGGCTTCACCACCCAGACGCGGCTCGACGATTGAGCGCCGCGCTCGACCGCACCCTCGCCGCGCTCGCCGACCCGGTGCGGCGGCGCGCGATCGAGCTGCTCGGCGAGCGGCCGCGGAGCGCGGGCGAACTCGCGGGCGCGCTCGGCCTCGCACCCCCGGCGATGAGCCGCCATCTACGCGCCTTGAAGGCCGGCGGACTGGTCGAGGACGGGCATCCGGCGTTCGATGCGCGGGTCCGCATCTATGCGCTCAAGGACGGCGCGACCGACGAGCTCAAGGCCTGGCTCGCCGCGACCGAGGCGCGCTGGGCGCACCAGCTCGCCGCCTTCAAGCGCCACGTCGAAGGCGGCGCCGGGGATAGCGCGTGAGCGGCGCGGCCGTGATCGTCGCGCTGCGTGTTGCCGCGACGCCGCTGGCGGCCTTCACCGCCTTCACCCGCGACATCGGCCGCTGGTGGACGAGCCATCCGCTCTTTCCGCTGTCGCCGGCGGGCGACGGCACGCTGCGCTTCGACCCCGAAGGTCCCGGCGGCCGGCTCGTCACGCGCTTCGCCGACGGCGAGGAGTGGGAGATCGGCCGGGTCGCGCATTGGCTCCCCGGCGAACGGCTCGCCTTCGGCTGGCGGCTTCCGAGCTTCGCCGCCGATCAGGCGACCGAGGTCGAGGTGCGGTTCGAGCCGGTCGGCGGCGAGACGCGGGTGACGGTCGAGCATCGCGGCTGGGACGCGATCCCGCAGCGCCATGCGGCGCGGCACGGGTTCGAGCTGGTGTTGTTCCAGCGGCGGCTGGGCGAGCATTGGCGAGCGCTGTTGGCGAGGGTGGCGGAGCGGCTTTAGGCGGACCAGCGCGGCACCCTTGCCATCGACCCGGACGCCCCCTATCCCCGCGCGCATGTCGCCGCCGGGCCTCTCGATCAGCGCTCGCCGCCTTCAGGGACTGCTCCGGCCGGGCGCGACTCCGGCCCATCGCTCCCTCGAACCGGTCGGCATCGGCGCGGGGCGGCGTACGCTTGCGATAGGCCTGGCCTTGCTCATCACGGGCGGCTTGCTGCTCCTGCTCCTCACCTTCGGCCTGGGAGAGCGAAGCGTCAGCAAGGAGGAGCGCGTCACGCTCGTGACGCTGGAGCCCGCCGGACATTCGGAGGCGTCGCCCGAACAAGGCCGCGAGCGACAGCCGGCGGAGAAGCCGCCTGCGCCGCCGCGGCCCGAAGCCATCGAACCGCCGCCTCCGCCGGTCGCCATGCCGAAGGCCGCGCCGCCGCCGCCGCTGCCGAGCGAGCAACCGCCCGCACAGCCGGTTCCCCAGGCCGTCCTTCGCCCATCCGACGGGCGGGTCTATGGGCCGCCCAATATCGGAGGATCCGCGTCCCGCGACACCGAGCAGGTGGGCACGGCCCCCAATGGCGAGCCGCTCTACGCGGCCACCTGGTACCGCGAACCGAGCGATGACGAGCTGCGCGGATATCTGTCGACCGCCAGCGGGCCCGGCTGGGGCCTGATCGCCTGCCGCACGGCGCCCGACTATCGCGTCGAGGATTGCGTCGGGCTCGACGAATATCCCTATGGCTCGCAGATCAATCGCGCGGTGCTCGCCGCCGCATGGCAATTCAGGGTGCGGCCTCCACGACGCAGCGGACGGCTGCTGGTGGGCAGTTGGGTGCGGATCCGGATCGATTACGGCGTCGGGCGGCGTTCCGGCTCGGGCCGCTAGCCGAGGGTCGGGCAGCGCGGCCGGGACATGATCACGCAGCGGCTTGCGGCGCGGTTTTGGCGATGTCGGTTTTGGGGTGGAAAGCTGCCGTTCAAAATCACGTCATGCTGAACTTGTTTCAGCATCCATGGCCAGACCTCTCGTTCGATGCCGCGTCTAAGTAGACGGCAGGCCATGGACCCTGAAACAAGTTCAGGGTGACGATGGTGAAATGGCTGCCTCCGGTCGGTTTTAGATATTCGTCACCCCGGACTTGATCCGGGGTCCATTATTCCGGCGTCCGCGAGAATGGATCCCGGATCAAGTCCGGGATGACGATTAAAATAATGCCGTCTTCCGGCCGCTACCGGTCGCCGCTCCCGCTCCGCCGAAATCAACCCGGGCCTTGCCCGCCGCCTCGCGCGGCGCCACATCTTCGCCATGCCGCTCTCCGCCATCTTCACCGACTGGTTCGCCGCGCGCGGGTGGCGGGTGCGGCGGCATCAGGCCGAAATGCTCGCGGCGGCGGAACGCGGCGAGCATGGGTTGCTCGTCGCCGCGACGGGCGCGGGCAAGACGCTCGCGGGCTTTCTGCCGAGCCTTGCCGACCTCGCCGAACATCCGTCGGACCGGCTGCACACCCTCTATGTTTCGCCCCTGAAGGCGCTTGCCGCCGACGTCGAACGCAACCTTCTGGGGCCGATCGCCGAGATGGGGCTCGATATCAGCGTCGAGAGCCGCAGCGGCGACACCTCGTCGGACAGGAAAGCGCGGCAGCGCGCCAAGCCGCCGAACATCCTGCTGACCACCCCCGAGTCGCTGTCGCTCCTGCTCTCCTATCCCGACAGTTTCGCGATGTTCGCCGATCTGAAGACGGTGGTGATCGACGAAATCCACGCCTTCGCGCCCGGCAAGCGCGGCGACCTGCTGTCCCTCGCGCTGTCGCGGCTTCAGCGACTCGCGCCCGGTCTTCGCCGCGTCGGCCTGTCGGCGACGATCGCCGACCCCGCGCAATATGCCGCGTGGCTGGCGCCCGATGCCGATGCGGGCGCGGTGACGCTGGTCGAGGGCGAGCCCGGCGCCGAGCCCGACATCGCGATCCTGCTGCCCGAGGGCGCGGTGCCGTGGGCGGGGCATTCGGGGCGCTATGCGGTGCATCAGGTGATGGCCGAGGTCGCGAAGAACCGCACGACGATCATCTTCTGCAACACGCGCGGGCTGGCGGAACTGATCTTTCAGGAATTGTGGAAGGTCAACGACCTCAGCTTGCCGATCGCGATCCACCACGGCAGCCTCGACCGCGAGGCGCGCCAGCGTGCCGAGGCGGCGATGGCGGAGGGGCGGCTGCGCGCGCTCGTCGCGACCGCGAGCCTCGACCTCGGGCTCGACTGGGGCGACGTCGACTGCGTGATCCAGATGGGCGCGCCCAAGGGTTCGTCGCGGCTGCTCCAGCGCATCGGGCGCGCCAACCATCGGCTCGACGAGCCGAGCCGCGCGCTGATCGTGCCCGGCAACCGCTTCGAATATCTGGAGGCGCGCGCGGCCCTAGACGCGGTGGAGGCGGGCGAGCGCGACGCCGACCGCTTCCGCCCCGGCGCGCTCGACGTGCTCGCGCAGCATGTGATGGCGCTCGCCTGCGCGGCGCCGTTCCGGGAAGACGAACTGCTTGCCGAAGTCCGCACCGCGGCGCCCTACAGGTGGATCGACGCCGAGATTTTCGGCCGCCTGCTCGGCTTCGTGCGCGACGGCGGCTATGCGCTCAAGAGCTACGACCGCTTCCGCCGCCTCGCCCCCGACGGCCCTCCGGGCCCGGCGCGGCGCTGGCGCATTTCGCATCCACGATTGGCGGCGCAGCACCGGCTCAACGCCGGGATCATCGTCGAGGCGCCGATGGCGGCGGTGCGCTTCAGGAACGGCCGCCGCCTCGGCCAGGTCGAGGAATATTTCGCGAGCACGCTGACCCCCGGCGACACCTTCGCTTTCGCCGGGCTCAGCCTGGAGGTCGAATCGATCCGCGACACCGACCTGATCGTGCGCGCGACGACGCGCCCGGCGCGCATCCCGAGCTATATGGGCGCGCGCCTCGCCATCTCGACCCGGCTCGCCGACCGGGTGCGGGGTTTCCTCGCCGACCCGGCGAGCTGGCGGCGATTCCCCGAGGACGTCCGCTTCTGGCTCGAGATGCAGGCGCTCCGCTCGGTGCTGCCGCGCCCCGGCGAACTGCTCGTCGAGACCTTTCCGCACGAAGGCCATCACTATATGGTCTGCTATCCCTTCGAGGGGTGGAACGCGCACCAGTCGCTCGGCATGCTGATCACCAAAAGGATGGAGCGCGTGGGGCTGCAGCCGCTCGGCTTCGTCGCGTCCGACTATGCGATCGCCATCTGGTCGCTGCGCGAGGTGACGAACCCCGAAGCGCTGTTCGACGCCGAAATCCTGTCCGACGAGTTCGTCGAATGGGTCGAGCAGTCGCACCTGCTGAAGCGCGCCTTTCGCGAGGTCGCGGTGATCGGCGGGCTGATCGAGCGCCAGCATCCGGGCAAGCGCAAGACCGGCAAGCAGGTGACCTTCTCGACCGACCTGATCTTCGATGTCCTGAGGAAATACGAACCCGACCATCTGCTGCTCGAAGCCGCCTGGGCCGATGCGCGCGAGCGGCTGACCGACGTCGCGCGGCTCGGCGACCTGCTCGACCGCGCCGCGGGGACGATGGTGCACCGGACGCTCGACCGGATCAGCCCGCTCGCGATTCCGGTGCTGGTGCTGATCGGGCGCGAGAGCGTCGCGGGGGCCGATCTCGACGATGCGCTGCTCGGCGAGCTGGCCGATGCGCTCGCCGACACGGCGATGGGCGGGGATTGAACCCTCGCTTGCCGGGCGGCCCGATCGGGCGTAAACTGCCGAAAAATCAGGAGGGGATGCCGATATGACGCTGATGGCCGTCCGGTCGCCGCTTTGGCCCTTGCTGCTTGCGGCGCCGCTGCTCGCCGGCGCGACGCCGGGACCGGTCGCGCCCGCACCGCCGCCCGCGCCCGCCGCGGCGCCGGTTCCCGACCCCGCGATGCTGGGCGAGAATCTCGACAATATCGTCCCCTTCGTCCAGCCGTTCGACCTCGACGCGACGCGGCGCATGTCGGTGCAGGTGATGGTCGACGGACAGGGGCCCTTCTCCTTCCTCGTCGACACCGGCGCCGAGCGCACCGTCATCGCGCGCGAACTCGCCGACCGCCTGGGGCTCGACCGGAGCGAGCGGTTGCGGCTCGCGACGATCGGCACGTCGGTCGCCGTGGCCCCGAGCTTCCGCGTCGCCTCGCTCGAAATGACCGACCTCCGCCTCAACCCGTTCGACGCGCCGGCCTTTGCCGGACGCCATATCGGCGCGGCGGGGCTGATCGGGGTCGACATGCTCGAAAAGCGCCGGCTGCTGATCGATTTCCGGGGTGAAAAGATGGAGATACTGGCGAGCCGCCGCCACGCGCGGCCGCTGATCCGCGACAAGGATGCGATCGTCGTCACCGCGCGCAACAGCGCCGGCCGCCTGATCCTGTCCGACGCGCGCATCGACGGGCGCCGCATCGACGTCGTCGTCGACACCGGCGCCCAGTCGAGCGTCGGCAATCTCGCGCTGCAGAAGCTGATCACGGCGCGGCGCCAGAACAGCACCGCCTTCTATCCCGCGATGCTCGGGGCGGTGACAGGCGAGGATGTGCCGGCGGTGCGAACCGGGATCAAGCGGATCGAGATCGAGGGAATCAACATCAACGACCTGCCCGTTTCCTTCGCCGATTCGAAGGCGTTCGATGCGCTCGGCCTGGGCGACCGCCCGGCGCTGCTGCTGGGGATGGACAGCCTGTCGCTGTTCGACCGCGTCGAGATCGACTTCCCCAACAAGCGCGTCGTGCTCGACATGCCGAGCGGGGCGCGGCGCGAGACCGGGCAACGCTATGCCGCGGCCGGCTGGATGCGCGGGGGGTAGAGCCCCGGCGGCGGGCTTGCCGCCGGATGCGCGGCGCGTCATAGCGGCGGCATGCCGCCCGCCCCGAGCCTGTCCTTTGCCGGCCAATCCTTCGCCATGCTCGCCGACCGGGCGCTGTTCTGGCCGCGCCACGGCGCGCTGATCGTCGCCGACCTCCATCTCGAAAAGGCGAGCTGGTACGCGGGGCACGGCCAGCCGCTGCCCCCCTATGACAGCCACGACACCCTCGACCGGCTCGCGCGGCTGGCGGCGGAGACCGGCGCGCGCGCGATCTGGTGCCTCGGCGACAGCTTCCACGATCGCGATGCCGCGGCGCGGATCGTCCCCGCGGTCGCGGCGCGGCTCGCGCGGCAGGCCGCCGCAACGCGCCTCGTCTGGATCGCGGGCAATCACGACGGCCTCTCGGGCGGCGCCTGGGGCGGCGAGGTCGCCGAGGAGATGGTCGTCGACGGCATCGTGCTGCGCCACCAGTGCCGCGCGGCCGAGACGCGCCCGGAAATATCGGGGCATTTCCACCCGAAGCTCCGCCTGACCCTGCGCGGCCGCGGCGTGTCGCGCCCCTGCTTCGCGGGCGACGCGCAGCGGCTGATCCTTCCGGCCTTCGGCAGCCTCACCGGCGGGCTCGACGTCGCGGACGCGGCCATCGCGGCGAATTTTTCCGGGCCTTACCGGGCGATACTGGTCGCCGGAGGGCGGCTGCTGCGTTTCGCCTGCGCAGGCCCCGAACGCGATGACGCTACGGCACGCCGGATTCGCGCGAAAATCTGATCCCGCAGCCGGGAAATGCGGGTTTTCGGCCCTGTGGCCCAATTGCATCACTCCGCGCAAACAATCATCGAATCACGCCGCGTTCGCTGGAACGGCGGCGCAGTTTGGGTATGTTTCGAGGCGCAACGAAAAAATGAAATGTTGAGAGGAGTGCCCGTCATGAAATCTTCTTCCCTTCTTGCCGCCCGCCTTTTGCGCACCAGCGCGCTCGGCGTATCGCTGGCGGTCGCCGCGGCCGCGGCGCCCGCCTTCGCGCAGGACAGCGCGGCCCCCGACAGCGCGGCCCAGAATGCGGCCGCCGACGATTCCGCCAGCGACGCGATCGTCGTCACCGCGCAGGGCCGTGCCCAGCTGCTTTCCGACGTTCCGGTCGCCATTTCGGCGGTCGGCGCCGAAGCGATGCAGAACAGCGGCGCCAACGACATCCGCCAGCTTAATCAGGTCGCGCCCTCGCTGCTCGTCTCGTCGACCGGCAGCGAGGCCAATGGTTCGGCGCGCATCCGCGGCATCGGCACCGTCGGCGACAACCCCGGCCTCGAAAGCTCGGTCCCGGTGTTCATCGACGGTGTCTACCGCTCGCGCTCGGGCATCGGCCTCAACGAGCTGGGCGAGCTCGACCGCGTCGAGGTGCAGCGCGGCCCGCAGGGCACGCTCGGCGGGCGCAATTCGTCGGCGGGGCTGATCAGCATCTATTCGAAGAAGCCCGAGTTCACCTTCGGCGGATCGGGCGAGATCACCTATGGCAATTATGATTATTGGCGCGCCGCCGCCAGCCTGACCGGGCCGATCAGCGACACGCTCGCCGCGCGCCTCGACGGCGTCTGGGTCAAGCGCGACGGCTTCTACAAGGATCCGGCGAACAACACCGACGTCAACAACCGCGACCGCTATTTCCTGCGCGGCCAGCTGCTGTTCGAACCGACCGACGCGCTGTCGGTGCGGCTGATCGCCGACTATACCTTCCGCGACGAGCGATGCTGCGGCGCCATCTATGTCGACAACAGCGTCAACCCCTATATCGGCAATCTCAACGATCCGTCGACGCCGCTCGCGCCGCTTCAGCCCGACGGCAACAACATCATCAACGTGCTGCGCGACCTGGGGCAGCCGCTTGCGGCGTTCAACCAGGGCTATGGCCGGACGCTGTCGGTCACCCCGGGGCGCAGCTATGCCGGCAAGACCAAGGATTACGGCTTTTCGGGCCAGATCGACTATGATTTCGGCGGCGCGACGCTGACCTCGATCACCGCCTATCGCGAATATCGGTCGAGCCAGGCCGGCGATCTCGACTATGGCACCGTCGACATCCTCTATCGCGCGCCGAGCGACGACGCCTATCGCCAGTTCCACACCTTCACCCAGGAAGTGCGGCTGAACGGCGAAGCCTTCGGCGGCAAGCTCGACTGGCTCGTCGGCGGCTTCTACGCCAACGAGAAGCTGACGGTGCGCGACAATCTGCGCTTCGGCGACCAGTATGGCCGCTTCGCCAATTGCCGCATCATCTCGGGCGGCGGCCTCGCGCCGCTCTATTCGCCGACCAGTCCGCTGTGCGTCTTTCCCGGCGTCGGCCCCGCGACGATCGGCGCCGCGAGCGGCGCGTCGGGGCCCGACATCCTTGCGGCCTTCAACCTGCTCGACGGGCTCAACGATCTCGGCAGCATCGACGACCGCTATTATCAGAACGGCACCAACTGGGCGCTGTTCACGCACAATATCTTCCACGTCACCGACACGATCGATTTCACCTTCGGCGTGCGTTACACCCACGACAAGAAGAAGTTCGCGGCGAGCTTCACCAACGACAACACGATCTGCCCGCAGATTCAGGGGCTGGTGCTCGACGACCTGACGAGCGCGACGTCGAACGCGACCGCCAAGGCGCTCGCCGGCGCGCTGATCGGCCTCGGCTGCCAGGGCAATGCGACCGCGGAGCTCGACGGCGTGTCGATCAACGACCAGCGCAGCGAGGACGAATGGACCGGCACCGCGATCCTGTCGTGGAAGCCGACCCCCGACCTTCTGGCCTATGCGAGCTTTTCGCGCGGCTACAAGGCGGGCGGGTTCAACCTCGACCGCTCGGCGCTCAAGTCGCCGATCGTGCCCTTCGCCGCGGTCGGCGGTGCGCAGGCGGTCGTCGGCAATCTGCAGTTCGACCCCGAACTGGTCGACGCCTATGAAATCGGCGCCAAATATTCGACCGGGCCGTTCAGCCTCGGCGTGTCGGCCTTCCGGTCGGATTTCAGCAACTTCCAGCTCAACACCTTCAACGGCAGCGTGTTCATCGTCCAGACGATCAACGGCTGCGGCGGCGACCTCGTCGGCGGCCCCGATGCCGATACCGACACGAGCGGGACGACCGGGGCCTGCTCGGCCGACGACGTCAGCTGGGGCGTGCGTACCGAAGGCGTCGAGATCGAGGCCTCGCTGGTTCCGGCGCGCGACTTCCGCCTCGCCGCGGGCCTGACCTATGCGAAGACCAAGTATCGCGCCGATCTGGTCGGCAACAAGTCGGGCACGCCGCTCGACCCGGCGCTGCGCAAGCTGCCCGGCGACAATCTGTCGAACGCGCCCGAATGGGTCGCGACCGGCAGCGTCACCTGGACGCCCGAGATCGGAAGCAGCGGGCTGACGGGCCTCGTCTATATCGATGGCCGCATGACCAGCGACTACAACACGGGCTCGGACCTGTTCCCGCAGAAGGAGCAGGACGGCTATGCGCTGTTCAACGCCCGCCTCGGCATTCGCGGCCCCGACGAGAAATGGGGCGTCGAGTTCTGGGCGCAGAATCTGTTCAACAAGCAATATGCCCAGGTCGCGTTCAACTCGCCCTTCCAGGCGGGAACGACGTCGGCGCCCTTCGTCGACCCGCAATATCCGGGCGGACGCCAGATCTTCTCGCAGTTCCTGGCCGAGCCCAGGACCTATGGCGTGACGCTGCGCGGCAAGTTCTGATCGCGCTTCGCGGCTGAAAGACCGGACCGCCCGCTCGCCGCAAGGGGAGCGGGCGGTCTCTTTTTTCTGGCGTCTTTTCCGCCCCATGGCCTAGGCTCCATGCCATGTTCGCGATCGACTCCCTGCTCGTCAAAATCGCCCTGATCGGGGTCATCGGCATCGGCGCGCAATGGGTCGCGTGGCGCACCGGCCGGCCGGCGATCGCGCTGATGCTGATCGCGGGCATCGTCGCGGGCCCTGTGCTCGGCCTCATCCACCCCGAGCAGGATTTCGGGAGCTTGCGCGAACCGATGATCAAGCTCGCGGTCGCGGTGATCCTGTTCGAGGGCGGGCTGACGCTGAAATTCCGCGAGCTGCGCCACGCCGGCGTCGCGGTGTTCATGCTCGTCTTCGTCGGCGTGCCGGTGGGCTGGGCGCTCGGCACCGCGGCGGCTTATTACGGCGCCGGCCTGCCGCTGGAGATCGCGGCGCTGTTCGGCGGCATCATGGTCGTCACCGGCCCGACGGTGGTCGTGCCGCTGCTCCGCACGCTCAACATCACGCCGCGCGTCAAGCATATGCTGAAATGGGAAGCGATCGTGAACGACCCCATCGGCGCGCTGCTCGCGGTCGGCATCTACGCCTATATCACCCATGGCGGCGCGCAGGCGAACAGCGTCGCCATCGTCACCGACGTCGTCGCGGCGAGCCTGCTCGCGATGCTGATCGGCGGCGGCGCGGCCTTCGCGCTGACCTCCGCCTTCGTGCGCGGCTGGGTTCCCGAATATCTGAAGGCGCCGGTGCTGCTGACCACGGTGATCGCCGCCTTCGTCTTCGCCGACCTGATCATGCACGAAACCGGGTTGATCACCGTGACGGTGATGGGCGTGGTGATGGCGAACCGCGAGACCGATTCGAGTCACATGCTGCTGCGCTTCAAGGAGGATCTGACCGTCCTCCTCGTCTCGGGCGTGTTCATCATCCTGTCGGCGACGCTCGACTGGAATGTGGTGACCAATTTCCAGGCGCGCTTCATCCTGTTCCTGATCCTGCTGCTGTTCGTGGTGCGGCCGCTGACCATCATGCTCGCGCTGCTGTTCACCCGCATCCCGTTCAAGGAGCGATTATTCGTCGCGTGGATCGCGCCGCGCGGCATCGTCGCCGCGGCGGTGACCGGCCTGTTCGCGCTGCGCCTCTCCGACTATGGCATTCCGGGCGCCGAGGCGCTGGTGCCGCTGTCCTTCGCGGTGGTGATCGCGACGATCTTCGCGCACGGCTTCACCGCCGCGCCTTTCGCGCGCTGGCTGGGGCTCGACCGCGGCAAGGGCAACGGGGTGCTGCTCGTCGGCGCCAACAGCTGGACGATCGCCTTCGCCCAGTTCGTCAAGGCGCAGGAACGCGACGTGCTGATCGCCGACCCGAGCCAGCTCGCGCTGCGCCGCGCGCGGCGTGCCGGCCTGCCCGTCCATCACGGCGACATATTGGACGAGACGCACGACGACCATCTCGACATGGGCCGTTACCAGCAGCTGATCGCGGCGACCGACAACGACGCCTATAACGCGCTGGTGTGCAGCGAGCTGGCGCCCGAGGTCGGCCACGACCGCGTCAGCCGGATGATCGGCGAATCGCGGCCGGGCGGCCAGCGGCGCGGGCGGGTCTTCACGCTGGCGGGGACACCGATCGAGGAGCAGCTCGACCGGCTGCTGGCGGGCTGGACCTTCGGCCGGACGAAGATCACCGAGAAATTCACCTACGCCGATTTCGTCGCGCGGATGAAGGCGTCGGGGGGCGACAGCCTGGCGGTGGTGCGCGCGTCGGGTGACCTCGCCGTCTTCTCGGTCCAGCACCGGCCGGGCGTCGACGCGGGCGATACCGTCTGGACCTTCGTGCCGCCCGACGACCCCAAGGCGCGCCTGGAGGCGCGGGAGGCGTCCTGATCTGATCCCCTGCCCGCTCGCTTCCTTTTCGGGCGCGGCGCGGGCAGGGGATCAGAGCGCGAGGATCGGCATGTGCATCGGCTCGCCGACCACATGGTCCGACGCGGCGAGTGCGGCGAGCGCGGCGTGGATCGCGCGCGCGGGGCCTTCGTGGGTGACGAGCGCGATCACGACGCCGCCGCCCGCTTCGTCGCCGCGCTGGATGAAGCTTTCGATCGACACTCCCGCGTCGCGCATCGCCGCCGCGATCTCGGCGAGCACGCCGATGCGGTCCTCGACCACCAGCCGGACATAATGCTTGCCGACCCGCGCCCCCGCGTCGGCGGCGGGCGCCTGGTCGAGCGCGTCGACGGGCATCGCGAAGGCGGGGCCATATTCGTCGCGCGCGATGTCGATGATGTCGGCGACGATCGCCGACGCCGTCGGTCCCGCGCCCGCGCCCGCGCCCTCGAAGAAAAGGCGGCCGACGAAATTGCCCTCGGCGACGACGGCGTTCAAGGCGCCGGGAACATAGGCGAGCGGATGGTCGGCGGGGACGAGGCAGGGCTGGACATGCTGGTAGAGCGCGCCGCCGTTCGCCGGATCGCGCTCGGCCATGCCGATCAGGCGGACGCGGTGGCCCAGCGCCTCGGCCTCGCGGATGTCGGCGGCGATCAGGCCGCGGATGCCCGTCGCCGCGACCGCGTCGATGTCGAGCCGGGTCCCGAAGCAGAGCGCGGCGAGGATCGACAGCTTGTGCGCGGCGTCGATGCCGTCGACGTCGAAGGTCGGGTCGGCCTCGGCATAGCCCTCGGCCTGCGCCGCGGCGAGCGCTTCGGCGAAGCTCGCGCGCTCGCGCTCCATCCGGGTCAGGATATAATTGCAGGTGCCGTTGAGGATGCCGTAGACGCGCGCGATCTCGTTCGCCGAGGCGCCCTCGCGGATCGCCTTGATCACCGGAATGCCGCCCGCGACCGCGGCCTCATATTTGAGCGGCGTGTCCTTTTCCTCGGCGAGGCGGGCGAGATCGAGCCCGTGGTGCGCGATCATCGCCTTGTTGGCGGTGACCAGCGCCTTGCCCGCGCCGAGCGCCTGGCGCGCGAGGGTCAGCGCCGGGCCGTCGGCGCCGCCGACCATCTCGACGACGACATCGACGTCGGCGGCCGCGACCAGCGCGCCCATATCGTCTTCCCAGCGATAGGCGGACAGGTCGACGCCGCGATCCTTGTGCCGGTCGCGCGCCGAGAGGGCGACGATCTCGATCGGCCGGCCGGCGCGGCGCGCGATCAGCTCGCGATTCGCCTCGAGCAGCCGCACGACCCCGCCGCCGACGACGCCGATCCCGGCCAGCGCGACGCGGAGCGGCGGGCGAGGGGCGGTGGGGGCGGGCGATGGCGACATGCGGGCACTCCGGTTCGGTTCGGCAAGGCGGGCCACGCCCGCGGGTGCGAGCGCCCTATCGGCTTTTCGCGGGGATACAAGCCCGGCGCGGCTTCGGCGGGGCCAAGCCGGGCTTTCCCGTCACCCCTTCGGCGGCGTGCGCGTCCGCGTGCAGTCGCCGAGCGCGCCGAGCACGACGGCATAGTCCGACGCGGCCGTCTTGCGGTCCTCGGCCGGCGTCCCGGCGAGCTTGGAGAGCGGCAGGGTGCGGGGCAGGCCGCAGGCGAGCCGGTACCAGGCGAGCGTGCCCCGCTTCGGAACCCCGGCGCCCTCGACGATCTCGCCGAAGGCGGCCGCCCAGCTGCGCGACCCGTCGGCGCGGGTGGTGATGACGAGCGACACGGGCTCGCCGGTCGCGGTGTCGAGGAACAACTGCGTCTCGCCCTCGCCGGGAAGCGTGCCCGGAACGTGGAAGCCGTTGGCGATGCCGGTCACCCGGGGCGGCGCGCCGGGCTTGACCAGCTCGGTCAGGATCGCGCGCAGCTGCGCATCGGTCGCCGGATCCCAGGCGATCTGCGCGTCGGGGGCGACGAGCTGCACGCTGCTCGTGCTCGCGGCGCCCGCCGCCCCGGCTGCGACGGGACGGGCGAAGAGCAGGACGGGCTGTTTGCGCTTGAGCTTCACCGGCTTTCCGTTGGCGCCGAGCGGCAGGTCGACGAGATAGGAAATGCGTTTCGCGAGCGGTCCCGAGCCGCGAATCAGGCTGGCAACCTCGGCCTCGACATAGAATCGGGCGTGGCCCGGAGCGAGCCCCGGGGCGCGTTCGGGCTTCAGGACCGTGCTGTCGGCGATGCGCGCCTGCAGCACCATCGGAGCGATGGACGCGAGGTCGGCGAGGTCGGCATAGCTGTAGGGGCTGACCGCCCCCGCGTCGGCCGGGGCGGCGGTCTGCATCGCCGAAACCCCGGAATTTCCGATGGTTAGGACACTAAGGCTGGCCAGGGCGGCGGGGAGGAGCAGGCGTGTCATCGCGTCTCTTTCTGTCGTCGTCGACGCGCGTTTAGGCGTCGAAGCCCCATCATGGGGCAGGGCACATTAACCGCTGATAAAGGGTTTGCGAACTTGCCGCCACCGCGATAGGACGTGCGGCGAAGCGCCCGGAAAAACAAAACAACCGGAAGCTGACCGCCGGGTCCCGCGGAACGCATCGGAAATCATCCGGGCACATGTGGCAACCGAACCGGGCGGTATGGATTGGTGTCAGGATGATCTAGCAAGGAGCGTCGTCCCTGAATGGCTTATGGTGATAATGTCGACCCTAAAAATAGGGTAGTGGCGATTGTCTTGGTCGGTCTGTTTACTGCTGTTCTGGGCTATGGCCTGGTCAACGGCCTGAACATCAGCATCGTCAAGAAAATCGCCGAAAAACTGGATGTGGTGGACGTCGAAGAGCCGCCGCCACCGGAGGAGCCCCCGCCGCCGCCGCCGCCGGACAACAAGTTGCCGCCGCCGCCGCCGGTCGTGACGCCGCCGTCGGTGATTCCGCCGCCGGTGACCACGAACACGATTCAGTCGGTGCCGACGCCGCCGCCGAATCCGCCGGCGCCGGTCTATATTCCGCCGGCACCGCCGGCACCGCCCGCCGTCAACCGGTCGGCCCCCGCGAAGCCCAAGGGTTCGCCCGGCCGCTGGGTGACCGACGACGACTATCCGGCGCGCGCGAAGCGCGAAGAGCGTGCGGGAACCACCGGTTTCCGCCTGACGGTCGGCACCGACGGCCGCCCGACCGATTGCTCGATCACGTCTTCCAGCGGTCACGCCGACCTCGACGAGACGGCGTGCCGTCTGATGATGCGTCGCGCCCGGTTCTCGGCACCGCTCGACAGCGCGGGCAATCCCACCACGGGAACCTGGTCGAGCCGGTTCACCTGGAAACTCAACAACTAGGGCCGGCTCCCGGCCCCATCATTTCAAGACTTTGACTTTTTTGAGAGGGAATAACCTATATGTTTAATCTGATCGCAAATGCCGCTGCTGCGGCGGGCAGCCACGATGTCGGTCTGACCCTCATGCCCGCTTCGATGTGCGTGAAGAGCGAGGGCGAAAACCCCTACGGCCTCATTCCCGCGCTGTGCGAAGGCGGCATCGTCTCGCAGATCACCTTCCTGGTGCTGCTGGTCATGTTCGTCGGTACGCTCTACATCCTGTTCACCAAGCTGTTCGAACAGAATAAGGTCATCGGCCAGGGCAAGGCGGTCGACGCCAATTTCTGGCGCGCCCCGACGCTCGCCGACGGCGCCGCGAAGCTTGAGAAGAACAGCGCCTATCGCCAGGTCGTCGAAGACGGTCTGCGCGCCAGCGAAGAGCATAACAAGCTGACCGACCCCGTCGAAGCGCACGACTGGATGCACGGCACGCTCGAGCGGTCGCAGAATCACATCAACTCGAAGCTCAACGGCGGCCTCGCCTTCCTCGCGACCGTGGGTTCGACCGCGCCGTTCGTGGGTCTGTTCGGTACCGTTATCGGTATTCTGCGCGCCCTCGTGAAGATCGGTGCGTCGGGCCAGGCCTCGATCGACACCGTCGCGGGTCCGGTCGGCGAAGCGCTCATCATGACCGCCATCGGTCTGATCGTGGCGGTTCCCGCGGTGCTCGCGTTCAACTGGCTGCAGAGCCGCAACAAGTCGATCGCGCGTCGCCTGTCGACCTTCTCGAACGACGTTCTCGGTTCGATCATGTCGAACGGCCAGGTGAAGCCGGCCGTCGCCGCTGCCAAGCCGGCCGCTCCGGCTGCGGCGCCGAAGAAGGCCTGATTTTTCGGATCCCCGCCCCTGCCGCGAGTTCGGCGGGGCGGGGACCGGACGGCGCGGTCCGCATTACGGTCCGCGCCGGGCCATGACAGAAATTTTGTGACAGGATGCTAATCCTATGGCGATGAGTGTAGGCGACAAGGGCGAAGATGCCCCGATGTCCGACATCAACACGACTCCGCTCGTGGACATTATGCTGGTGCTGCTCATCATCTTCCTTATCACGGTCCCCGTGGTGCTGGAGACGGTGAACCTCAAGCTGCCCTCGGTGGTTTTCGAACCGACGACGACCAAGCCGGAAAATGTGAACCTTTCGGTGCGTTCGGCGGATACCGACGGCGATGGCGAACCCAATCCCGAAAGCACGGCGTGCGAAGTCTATTGGGGCCAGACGCCGGTCGATTCGCGCCAGCTGCTCGAAAAGGGGCAGAAGAAGCTCGAGGATCTCCTCGCGGAGATCGGCGGTCCGCAGAATATCACCGAAGAAAATTTCCCCGAAGTGCATATCCGCGGCGACATCAACACGCCGTACCAGTGCATCGGCGGGGTGATCTATACGATGCAATATGCCGGCTTCCAGAAGATCGGGTTCATTTCCGAGCCTGCGCCTGGTTCGGGCACGCTGGGCCGCCTGTAAGGGCGTAGGTCCGCTCAGTTATGAAGGAATAATCCTATGTCCATGGCCGTTGGCGATCGGGACGAAAATGAACCGATGATGGAGATGAACACGACGCCGCTGATCGACGTCATGCTCGTGCTCCTCATCATGTTCATCATCACCATCCCGGTCCAGACCCACGCGGTGAAGATCGACCTGCCTGTCCCGACGGACAATCAGAACAATGTCGATCCTCAAAAGAACAAGGTGATGATCGACGCCGCCGGCGTGATCAGCTGGAACGGCACTGCGATCGACCTCGCGCAGCTCGCGCAATATCTGGAAGAGACCAAGGCGTTGCCGGTCGAACCCGAATTGCAGGTGCAGCCCGATCCGTTCGCGCGCTATTACATCGTCGACAATGTCATGGCGGTGATCAAGCGCAGCGGCGTCGGCAAGCTGGGCTTTGTCGGGAACGAGCAATACGCGCGCGTTTTCTGATCATCGATCCTTAACGCGATTGTCGGAAAGGGCCGCGAAGCAATTCGCGGCCCTTTTCCATTGGGCCATTTGTCCGTAAGGACACGCCGCCGCCGCCGGCGGGGCAAGCAACAAAAGGTGCGCCATGAAAATCGCCATGATCGGAACCGGTTACGTGGGCCTGGTTTCGGGAGCCTGCTTCTCCGATTTCGGGCACGACGTGGTGTGCGTCGACAAGGATGCCGGCAAGATCGAGGCGCTCGACGCCGGACGGATGCCGATCTACGAACCGGGGCTCGATGCGCTCGTCGCGGCGAACGTCGCCGCGGGGCGCCTGTCCTTCACCACCGAGCTCGCCCCCGCGGTCGCCCACGCCGACGCGGTGTTCATCGCGGTCGGCACGCCGTCGCGGCGCGGCGACGGCCATGCCGATCTCTCCTACGTCTTCGGCGCCGCCGAGGAACTCGCGGCGACGCTGATGCACGACTGCGTGATCGTCACCAAGTCGACGGTCCCGGTGGGAACGGGCGACGAGGTCGAACGCATCCTGCGCGAACAGGCGCCGGGCCGCCGTCACCATGTCGCGTCGAACCCCGAATTCCTGCGCGAAGGCGCGGCGATCGGCGATTTCAAGCGCCCCGACCGCATCGTCATCGGGGCCGAGGACGCGCGGAGCGAGGCGGTGCTGCGCGAAATCTACCGCCCGCTCTTCCTCAATGAGGCGCCGATCCTCATCACCCGCCGCCGCACCGCGGAGATGATCAAATATGCCGCCAACGCCTTCCTCGCGACCAAGATCACCTTCATCAACGAGGTCGCCGACCTGTGCGAGGCGGTGGGCGCGGACGTTCAGGACGTCGCGCGCGGCATCGGCCTCGACAACCGGATCGGCGCCAAATTCCTCCACGCCGGCCCCGGCTATGGCGGCAGCTGCTTCCCCAAGGATACGCTCGCACTCTTGAAGACCGCGCAGGACAATGACGTGCCGCTGCGCCTCGTCGAGGCGACGGTGCAGGCGAACGACCTTCGGAAACGCGCGATGGGGCGCAAGATCGTGACCGCGATGGGGGGCAGCGCGCGCGGCAAGACCGTCGCGCTGCTTGGCCTGACCTTCAAGCCCAACACCGACGACATGCGCGATTCGCCCAGCCTCGCGATCGTCCAGACGCTGCTCGATGCCGGCGCGCGGGTCACCGCCTACGACCCCGAGGGCATGGCGATCGCGGCGCCGATGATGCCCGATGTGGTGATGAAGGACAGCGCCTATGCCGCCGCCGAGGGCGCGGATGCCGTGGCGATCGTCACCGAATGGGACGCGTTCCGCGCCCTCGACCTCGCGCGCCTCGGCGCGACGATGGCCGACAAGCTGCTCGTCGACCTGCGCAACATCTATCGCCGCGACGAGGTCGCACGCCATGGTTTCAAACACATCGCTATTGGAACCAGCGACGAATAGGGGCATCATCGCCCCGACGGATTCGCCGCCGGGCGGCCGGTCCAGCCGATAACGGCCAGCAGAAAACGGGGAGCAAGGTGATGACGATCGGTTCGAAACAGCTGGCGGGCATCGCCGCCGCCACGCTCGGCGCGCTGGCGCTTACCGGATGCGCGACGATGGGCGGCGGCAAGGAAAAGCTGCCCGTGCCCGACGCGACCGCGCAGCTCCACGATGCGCGCGGCGCCGATCGCGGCCGCGTCGACATCTTCAAGGACGGCAGCGGCCTTCGGATCGAGGTGATCGCGCGCGGTTTCGAAGCGGGCACCTATGGCATGCACGTCCATGCGGTCGGGCAGTGCACCCCGCCCGGCTTCACCAGCGCGGGGCCGCACTGGAATCCGACCGGCGCGCAGCACGGCCGCGACAATCCGATGGGCGCGCACCACGGCGACTTGCCGAACCTGGTGATCGAACCCGACACCATCGGCCGCGCGTCGCTTCACCTCGTCGGCACGCCGCTGTCGGGAGAGAATGGCATCCTCGACGCCGACGGCGCCGCTTTCGTGATCCACGCCGGGCCCGACGACATGAAAACCGACCCCAGCGGCAACAGCGGTGCGCGCGTCGCCTGCGGGGTCATCGGGGTTCCCGCCGCCGAGTGATGGATGCGCGCGCCCGCTTTCGCGGGCGGGCGCGGCTATCCTTCCGAAATCAGACCGGCTCGCCCGCGCTCCGCGCGCGCTCGATGACGTTCGCCGCCGCGGTGGGGACGGTGCGATAGGCGATGACGAGGGCGATCAGGCCGAGGGGAACGATCGCCAGCGTCGACAGCACGCCGGTCGACAGGCTGCCGCTCATCGCCGACACCTGCCCCGCCATATAGGGGCCGAGCGCGAGGCCGATGAGCGTGGTCGCGAGGAAGAAGGTCGCGGTCGCGGTGCCGCGCATCCGCGGCAGCACCAGATCCTGCGTCGTCGCCGCGGCGGCGCCGAGCGCGCTCGAGGCGAGCAGCCCAGCAAGCGAGGCGAAGGCGGTGAAGCGGATGAAGTCGGCGCTGCCGGGCTCCGATTGGGTGGTGAAGGCGATGACGATCGGCGCGATCGGTGCGAGCAGGCCGAACATCACGACCAGAATCCGCCCCGCTTCGTTGCGCAGGCGCAGCCAGTCGGACATCCGCCCGCCGAGGATGACGCCCAGGAAGCCCGCGAGCGCGCCGAAGCCGCCGACCCAGAAACCGACCGTCCCCGCGTCCTCGCCGAGCACCTCAAGCGCATAGACCGGCGCGAAGGCGCTCGACGCGTAGGACATGAAGGCGACGGTGCCATAGCCGAGGATCGTCGCGAGAAAGGCCTTCGACCCCCAGATCAGGTGGAAGGTCGGGCCGTCGCGATTGCGGAGCGAGCTCGCCCACGAGAAAATGGCGTAATAGCCGAACGCGATGCACCACCATTGCAGCTGCGCGCCGGTGATGCGGATCATCCCCAGCGCGCCGATCGCCAGCAGCGCCGCGGCGGCGAGGTTGATCGCGAGCGCGCGCGGCCCGCGCGACAGGGCAGAGAGGAGGGTGAAGGGCGGGATGATCGCGTAAAGCTCTTCGAAAAAGCCCTTGAACGGCGTCGGCGAGGGCGTCGTCGGGATGCCGTCGACGAGGCCGCGCACCGGCTCGCGCAGGGTCGCGACCCACGCCGCGAGCAGCAGGCCGGGAATGCCGACCGCCATGAAGGCCGCCTGCCAGCCGACGAGGCCGAAGGGGCCGCCATCGGGATAGGCCTGGTTCCAGCCCTCGACGATGAAACCGCCGATCATCAGCGAGATGCCGCCGCCGAAATAGAGCCCCGCCGAATAGATGGCGAGCGCGGTCGCGCGCATATTCCTCGGGAACAAGTCCGAAATCAGCGAATAGGCCGCCGGCCCCGCCGTCGCTTCGCCAACGCCGACCCCCATGCGTGCCGCGGCGAGCTGGTAGCGGCCCGTCGCCAGCCCCGACAGCGCGGTCATCGCCGACCAGACCGACAGGCCGATCGTCAGCAGCCGAATCCGGTGCCACGCGTCGGCGAGGCGGCCGAGCGGTACCCCGAACAGGGCGTAGAAGACCGCGAAGGCGGTGCCGTAGAGAAAGCCGATGTCGGCATCGTCGAGCCCGAGGTCGCGCTTCAGGTCGGGGGCGAGGATCGTGATGATCTGCCGGTCGATGAAATTGAGCACATAGACGAGGAACAGGATGCCGAGCGCGTACCAGGCATAGGGGCTCGCCTTGGTCGCCGGACCCGGCACCCCGCCATCCTTCGCATCCGCGCCCGCATCGGCCATTGGCAACCCTCTCCCTCTCCGATTATCGTTGTTCGGTCATGGCTAGCAGAGTGAAGGGCGCGCGCAAGTTGAAAGCTGATTCAACTTCGCGTGAGACGGGCAATATGGACAACGATAGGCACGATAGGCACGATAGGCACGATAGGAAGGATGGTCCGGCGATCCTGTTCCTCTGCCTCGGCAACATCTGCCGCTCGCCGCTCGCCGAGGGCGCGGCGCGCGCGGCCTTCGACGCCGCGGGAATTGCGGCGACGCTCGATTCGGCGGGCACCGGCGACTGGCATGTCGGCCGCCCGCCCGACGCTCGCGCTCAGGCCGAGGCGCGCCGCCGCGGGGTCGATATCGGCACCCTCTGCGCGCGCCAGCTCCGCCCCGACGATTTTCGCCGCTTCGACCTGATCCTCGCGGCCGACGCGCAGAATCTGCGCGACGCGCGCGCGATCCGGCCCGCCGACGCGACCGCGCGGCTGATGCTGATGCTCGACCTGGTGCCGGGGCGCGCGGGCGAGAGCGTCGCCGATCCCTATTATGGCGACGACGGCGGTTTCGTGGCGACCTGGGCCGACGTCAGCGCGGTCGCGGCGGCGCTCGTGTCCGCCTTCGCATCGAGCGGATAGCGCGCGACCGGGTGATAGCGCGACCCGCCGTGCGCGAGCTCGCTTTCGTAGAGAATGACCTGGTCGAACAGGAAGGACGCGCTCGCGAGGTCGCCGTGGAGCGCCAGAAACGGCGCGACCGGCCCCGCCGAGCGGTTGAGGCGCGCAAGCGTGATATGCGGCATGAAGGCGCGCGTTTCGGGCGCGACCCCGACGCGCGCGAGGCACTGGTCGACCTTGCGGTGCAGCGCGGCAAGCGGCGCCGGCGGTTCGACCCCGGCCCATATCGTGTGCGGGCGCCCCTGCCGCTCGAACAGCCCGACCCCCGCGATGCGCGCGGCGACGGTGGGCGCGTGCAGGACGCCGAGCGCGGCGGCGATATCCTCGGCGCGGTGACGGTCGACCTCGCCGATGAAGCGCAGCGTCAGATGCAGTTGCTCGTCGCTCTGCCAGCGCGCCGCCGCCAGCCCGTGCATCGCGCCGATCAGCGCGGCGCGGATGGCGCGCGGGGGGCGCAGGGCGACGAACAGGCGGTGCGTGGACATGGCGCCGCCCAGCATAGGCGCTCGTGGGCGCGACGCCACCGCCATCGTCTTCGGCCGCCATTGTCCGGTTTCGCTTGAAAGCCGGGGGCAAAACACCGATATTGCTTGCACGGCCGGTATGCTCTGGCCGGTGATGGAGATTTGACAATGGCGAATTGGAACGACCCCAATATGGCGGCGTCCGGCTTTGGCACCGTCGGCACGGCGGACGGAGCCGTCGATGCCGGCCTGCGGTCGTACATGCTGTCGGTGTACAACTATATGGCGTCGGGCGTGCTGCTGACCGGCGTCGTCGCGCTGCTGTTCTCGCGCTGGAGCGGCGCGCCCGACCTGCTGTTCGGCCCCGGACCGATCAAATATGTGATCATGCTGGCGCCGCTGGCGTTCGTGATGGTGCTGAGCTTCGGGATCAACAAGCTGTCGACGGCAGCGGCGCAGGCGCTGTTCTGGGCCTTTTCGGCGGTCATGGGCGTGTCGTTGGCGTCGATCTTCTTCGTCTATACCGACGCCTCGATCGCGCAGACCTTCTTCGCGACCGCGGCCGCCTTCCTTGGTCTCAGCCTCTATGGCTACACGACCAAGAAGGATCTGTCGGGCTTCGGCACCTTCCTGGTCATGGGCGTGTTCGGTATCCTCGTCGCGATGGTGCTCAACGCGTTCATCTTCAAGTCGAGCGCGCTCAGCCTCGCGATCAGCGTCATCGGCGTGCTCGTCTTCGCGGGCCTCACCGCCTATGACACGCAGAAGATCAAGAGCATGTATTTCCATGTCCGCGGCAGCGATTTCGTGGGCAAGTCGGTGGTGATGGGGGCGCTGAACCTCTACCTCGATTTCATCAACATGTTCCTGTTCCTGCTCCGCCTGTTCGGCAGCAGCCGCAACTGAGCGGTTCGGCAGGACCAGCGATCAAGAGAAGCCCGGCGGAGCGATCCGCCGGGCTTTTTCATTTTGGGCCTCGCGAACCGGTGTTGCGATGTCAGCTTTGCGACTGAGAGCGGCCATACCTTCTCCCCTCCCTTCTAGGGAGGGGCCGGGGGTGGGTAGCCGCCGAAGGCGGCGTTCTTTCGTGGGCTCGCTCCGCTCGCGCACCCACCCCTAACCCCTCCCTAAAAGGGAGGGGAGTGCTGGAATCCCACCCCAAAGCCGGCGTTCCCCGCCCGCGTGTCTGTAGTACAGGAGTGGGATAGTCTGAACGGGAGGGATGGATGACGATCCGCGCAATATTGGGGGCGGGCGTGCTATTGGCGGCATCGCCGGGCGTTGCCGAGGTTTGGTCGACGGCGTGCACGGTCGCACAGCCCGCGGACGGCGACCTCAAGGCCTATGCGGCCGCCTATTTCCCGGCCGCCGGCGACGCCGCGGTCGACGCGCTGATCGCCTGCCTCGCCGATCCCGACCCTGCGGTGCGCGACGGCTTTGCCTTCACCTTGTGGTTCGAAGGTCTGCGCGGCAAGCATCTGTCCGAAGCCGGCCTGCGCCATGCCGCGACGCGGCTGTCGGCGATCCTCGCGGAGGCGGACGATGCGGCGGGCTTTCGCCGCCCCTTCGCGGCCCTCGCCCTGTCCGAAGTCGCGCGCGCCGACCGGATCGAGCCCTTTCTCTCGGACGCCGAATTGCACGCGCTCGCCGAAACGGGCGCGGCCTATTTACGCGGAGTGAGCGATTATCGCGGCTTTGCCGCGGGCGAAGGGTGGCGGCATGGCGTCGCGCACGGCGCCGACCTGATGCTCCAGCTCGCGCTCAACCCGCGGCTGGCGCGCACCGATGCCGATGTGCTGCTTGGCGCGATCGCGGCGCAGGTCGCGCCCGATGCCGTGCTCTTCTATCATTATGGCGAGCCCGGCCGGCTGGCGCGGCCGGTGCTGTTCCTCGCCCGCCGCACCGACATCGACGATGCGGCGTGGACGGCGTGGTTCGAGGCGCTCGCCGCCGATGGCGCGCCGCGCCGCCAGCCGCCCTTCACCAGCGACGCAAAGCTCGCGGCGGTCCACAACGCCACCGCCTTTGCCCAGGCGGTCTATGTCGGCGCGGCCGAATCGCAGGATCCCCAAGTGCGGCGGCTCGCACCGCTCGCGGCCGGACTGCTGAAGGCGCTTCCCTAGGGCCGCGATTAGGCCGGGTTCGCCGCCTGCATTTCGGCGATCAGGCCGTTGTCGATCGCCTTCGCCCGCTTGTAGGCCGCGCGCTCGCGCAGCGGCGCGACATAGGCTTCGAAGGCGGGGCGCGAGGGGATGGTGCCGAACTGCAGGCCCCAGTCGATCTGGCTGCCGACATAGACGTCGGCGGCGCTGAAGCGGTCGCCCGCGACATGGGCCTTGCCCGCGACCGCGCCTTCGAGCGCGTCGAGCGCCGCCGCTAGCGAGCCGAACCCCGCCATGCGCTGCTGGTCGCTCGCGGGCTCGAATCCGAATTGCTTGGCGGTGATCGCCTGTTCGACCGGCCCCGCGGTGAAGAAGAGCCAGCGATAATAGGCGGCGCGGTCGGCGGGCGCGGGCGCAAGGCCCGCTTCGGGGAAGGCGTCGGCGAGATGGGCGCAGATCGCGGCGCATTCGGTGACGGCCCTGCCCGCATGGAGGATCGCCGGAACCTTGCCCATCGGATTGACCGCCAGATAGTCGGCCGCCTTCATCGTCGTGCCATAATCGAGCAGGCGCGTTTCATAGGGCGCCCCGACCTCCTCGAGCATCCAGCGGACGATCTGTCCGCGCGACATCGGGTTGGTGTAGAAAATCAGTTCGTCGGCCATCCATCGTCTCCCTTCGAGTCGGAAGGAACATATCAGGAACATTCTTGTCGTTCCAGCGGGCTTGTTTTGTCACGGCGTCGGGTTAAGGCAAGGGGATGAGCGACGAACGCATCTGGACCGCCGCCGTACTGGTGATCGGCGACGAGATTCTCTCGGGCCGCACCCAGGACAAGAATGTCGCGCAGATCGCGACCTGGCTCGACGTGCAGGGCATCCGCCTGCGCGAAGTGCGGATCGTCCCCGACGTCGAGGCCGAGATCGTCGACGCGCTGACCGCGCTGCGCGCGCGCTACGACTATGTCTTCACCACCGGCGGGATCGGCCCGACCCACGACGACATCACCGTCGACGCGGTCGCGAAGGCGCTGGGGGTCGAGGTCGTGATCCACCCGCAGGCGCGGGCGATCCTCGAACGCTATTATACGGCGCGGGGCGGCGAGCTGACCGAGGCGCGGCTGCGCATGGCGCGCGTTCCCGCGGGCGCCGAACTGATCCCCAACCGCATGTCGGGTGCGCCGGGCATCCGGATCGGCAATCTGTTCGTGATGGCCGGGGTGCCGCACATCACCGCCGGGATGCTCGACGCGCTGACCGGCGAGCTCGAGGGCGGGGCGCCGCTCGTCGCGCACACGATCGGCGCCTGGGCGCCCGAGAGCGAGGTCGCCGACGTCCTGCGCGCGGCCGAGGTCGCGCATGCCGGCGTTGCGATCGGCAGCTACCCTTTCTTCCGCGACGGGCGCACGGGCGCCAATTTCGTGATCCGCTCGACCAAGGCCGACGCGGTCGCTGCCTGCGTCGCGGCGGTGACGGCCGGGGTCGAGGCCGCGGGCTATGCGGTAACCGACGGCGGCATCTGAGCCGGCGTCTCGTCGTCCGTGCCCCGCGCCGCACGGGGCAGGCGGCGGAGCATCGCGGCGGCGAACAGCCCGAACAGCGCCGCGACCAGAAAGGCCGCGCCCGGAAAATGCACCGGCGCGTTGCTCCCGGTGAACCACGCCATCGTTCCGGTCAGCAGCAGCGGCGCGACGAGCTGGCCCAGCCCCATCACCATCGCCGAAATCCCCTGCACCTCGCCCTGCGTGTCGGCGGTCGCGCGGCGCGACATCATCGCCATCAGCGCGGGCTGCACCGGCGATTGCAGCGCGACGGGAACGAGCAGCAGGAAAGCGCCCCAGGTCGTGCGCACGAAGGCGAAGCCGATGAAGATCGCGACCGCGACGAGCAGGCCGAGCGTCGCGGCGTCGCGCTCGCCGAAGCGCGCGACCGCGGGACCGACGACGAAAGTCTGGCCGAGCGCGATCATCACCCCGACCGCGGCGAGGCTGGCGCCGATCATCCCCGGCGTCCAGCCGAGCTGCGCGATGCAATAGAAGCTCCACGTCATCGGATAGACGAGGCTGGCGATCTGCCACAGCAGCAGTACCAGCGCGACGCCGCCCATGCCGGGCAGCGCGCGCATCGCCTGCCACGCGCCGAGCGGGTTGGCGCGCCGCCAGTCGAAGGCGCGGCGGCGTTCGGGCGCCAGCGTCTCGGGAAAGATGAACAGGCCATAGAGCATGTTCGCCGCCGCGAGCGCCGCCGCGGCGACGAAGGGCGCGCGCGGCCCGATCTCGCCCAGAAAGCCGCCGATCACCGGCCCGGCGACGAAGCCGACGCCGAAGGCGGCGCCGACGAAGCCGAAGTTGCGCGCGCGATCCTCGGGGCGCGTGACGTCGGCGATCGCCGCCTGCGCGGCGGCATAGCTGCCCCCGAACAGCCCCGACAGCGCGCGGGCGATGAACAGCCAGGGCAGGGTATCGATGACGGTCAGCAGGACATAGTCGGCGGTCAGCCCGGCGAGCGCGAGCAGCAGCACGCGCCGCCGCCCGAAGCGGTCCGACAGATTGCCGAGTAGCGGCGAGGCGAGGAAGGTCGCGACCGCCATGACGAGGCCGATCCACGCGCCGACCTCGATCGCGTGCGCCAGGTCGATGCGGCCGACCTCCATCACCAGCTGCGGCAGCACCGGCATGATGATGCCGAAGCCGACCGCGTCCATGAAGATGGTGGCGATGATGAAGGGGATGGTGCGCGAAGCGGTCACGATGATCCTGTCCGGTTGATGGGGCGCGGCGCGCGGGCGCCGCCATATCGTGTCGAGGCGGTTTGCGCATCCTTGCATTTGCGCCGGCGCGGCCATATTCGCTGCCGCACGCCACCGAATCCCGGCCCGTGCGTTGTCCGTCGATGAAGTTCCAGATTTCCGCCCTCCTCGATTATCGCCTCCCCGAGCCCGCCTATCTGATGCTTCAGGTCGAGGCGGCGGCGTTGCCGGGCGAGCAGCATGTCGCCCGGTCGCGCTTCGACGCGGGCACGCCCGAACATTTCGCCCGCATCGCCGCGCCCGACGGCATCGGCGAACGGATCTGGCTGCGCTGCGGCGGGCGGCTCCAGGCGCGCTATTCGGCGACGGTCGAGGTCCGGCGCGCGGGCTCCGCGATCGAACCGCTGGCGCAAGTGCCGCTCCACCGCCTGCCCGCGGGCGCGGTGCAATATCTCAACGAATCGCGCTACTGCCCGTCGAACCAGCTCGTTCCCTTCGCGAAAGCCGAGTTCGCCGGCGTCGAGGGCGGCGCGAAGATCGCGGCGATGCGCGACTGGATCGCGCGGCACTTCACCTATGCCGCCGGCGCCAGCGACGCCGCGACGACCGCGATCGACAGTTTCCTCGCGCGGCGCGGCGTGTGCCGCGACTATGCCCATGTCCTCGTCGCGCTCGCCCGCGCCGCCGACTTCCCCGCGCGCGTCGTCAGCGCCTATGCGCCCCACGTCGAGCCGCAGGATTTCCATGCCGTGGCGGAGGTGTTCGTGGGCGGGGACTGGCATCTGGTCGATCCGACGGGAATGGCGAGCGCGGGGGAGCTGGTGAAGATCGCCGCCGGCCGCGACGCCGCCGACATCTCGTTCCTCACCGCCTATGGCGAGGCCGAACTGGTCGAGCAGCGGGTGACGGTGAAGGCGGGAAACTAGGCACAGCCGGGAAAGGCTGGAGCGGGTGAAGGGAATCGAACCCTCGTCGTAAGCTTGGGAAGCTTCTGCTCTACCATTGAGCTACACCCGCGATGCGCCCGGCGATTGCCACGGCGACCCGGTGGCCGTCAACATGCTTCTTTCGGGCCTTGCGCGTGATAGTGGGCGATCAGCAGCCCTCGCCCTCGCTGCGGGCGGCCCAGCGGATCGCGCCCGCGATCAGCGTCTGGTGCAGCGGTTCGGCATAGGTCTCGGCCTTGTGCCCGAGCGCGGAGAAAAAGACGCGGCCCCTGCCGACGCAGCGGGTCCAGATCAGCCGATGCACCGCGCCCATGCGGGTGCGTTCGGGATAGGGTTCGTAGCTGGTCTCGTCGAGCGTCGCGAGAATGCGCGTGCCGTTGCCGCTCGGCACCTTGTCGAACGAATACCATTCCTCGGTCCGCACCCATTGGTCGGGCAGGTCGCGCGTCGCGGGATTGCCGCGGTCGCGGACCTCGATCCTGCCCTGCTGGAACTGCTTGGGGCGCCCGGTATGGCCGATGAACTGCGCGCCGATCAGCGTCTGCGGATACCAGTCCCAGTCATATTCGGGGTCGCCGCCCGCGCCGTGGAGCAGCACGATGCCGCCGCCCTTTTCGACCCAGCCGCGGAAGGCCGCGCGCTGGCGTGCGTCGAAAATATTGCCCGAGGTGCTGTTGAGGACGATCACCGAGAATTTGGCGAGATCGCGCGGATTCATCACCGCGGCATTCTCGGTCGCGAACGCATCGCGGCCTTGCCGGCGGACGAGATCGACGAGCACCGTCCTGGCGGCGTCGATCTGCTCGGGGTCGCGGAAGCCGTTGGTCTTGGAGAGGATCAGCACCGCGCCGGGCCGAAGCGTGGGCAGTTCGGGCGGCACGCTGTCCATGACCGGCGCCGGCCAGTTGCGCGGATCGCGGACGGGGGCGGGCGGCGTGGCGACGGCGGCCTGGGCGGCCAGCGCGAGGGCGATGAGGGTAGCGGCCATGGGTCAGGCCACCGCGTTGGTGGGTTTGCTGCCCCACAGCGCGTAGAAGAGGACATAGAGCTCGCACGCCGCGGTGAGCAGGAAGGACGTCTGCAGGCCGTAGGCGTCGGCGATCCAGCCCTGCACCAGCACCAGCGCGCCGCCGGCGATTGCCATGATCAGCAGACCCGATCCTTCTTCGGTCAGCGGGCCAAGGCCGCGGATGCCGAGAGTGAAGATCGTCGGGAACATGATCGAGTGGAACAGGCCGACAAGGATCAGCGCCCACATGGCGACAGGGCCGGTGGTGAACACGGTGACCAGCATCACCACGAAGGCCCCGATCGAAAAGGCGGCGAGCACGGTTTCCGCGGGCACCCGCTGCATGATCGCCGAGCCGACGAAGCGGCCGATCATCATCCCCGCCCAGAGCAGGGTGAGGTAGCGTCCCGCCGCCTCGTGCGTTAGATTGGCGATATCGGGCTGGCTGACGAAATTCACGAACAGGTTGGCGACGCCGATCTCTGCGATCAGATAGATGAAGATCGCGGGGATACCGAACACGAGATTGCGGTGCCGCCAGAGCGAGTGATGCTTGCGCTCCTCCCTGGCGAGGCGGCGGGTCGCCGCCCCCATCTCGGGGAGCGGAAAGCGCGCGATCACGGCGGCGAGCACCACCAGCACCACCGCGACGAGCATATAGGGCAGGATCACCGATTGGGCGTCGGCGAGCTTTTCGGCCTGGGTGAGCACGACGCCGGCCTCGGACGTGCCGCCCTTTGAGCGGCCGAGGATCAGATAGGCCCCGAACAGCGGCGCGAGCATCGTGCCGGCCGAGTTCATCGCCTGCACCAGGTTGAGCCGCGACGACGAGGTTTCGGGCGGGCCGATCACCGCGACATAGGGGTTGGCCGCAACCTGGAGCAGGGTGATGCCGCTGGCGATCACGAAGAGCATGACGAGGGTCACGCCATAGGAAGGGAGGCTGGCCGCCAGCGTCATGCCGAGCGCGCCTGCGGCCATGATCAGCAGGCCGATGACCAGCGACTTCCGATAGCCCGCCCGCTCGATCAGCTTCGCCGACGGGATCGAGGCGAAGAAATAGGCGATGAACCACACGCTCTCGATCAGCGTGGTCTGCGTGTAGTTGAGGTCGAACACGCTGCGCAGGTGCGGGAGCAGCGTGTTGTTGATGACGGTGATGAAGCCCCACATGAAGAACAGGGTGGCGAGCAGCGTCAGCGCCTTCGCATAGCCCGCGCCTCCGCCGCCGGTCCCGTCCAGAGCTTCGTTGCGAACCGGTGTCGGAGCCATCGCCATATTCGCTGCATCCCTCGTTGATCTTATATTTGTCTGAGTATATCGGTTGATCCATCTCGTCAACGCGGAGTAACCGAATGTCCGTTTCCCACCCGCCGATGCTTCGCAGCCGTGCGTGGTTCGACAATCCCGACAATGTCGACATGACCGCGCTCTATCTGGAGCGCTATCTGAACTTCGGGCTGAGCCTCGAGGAATTGCAGTCGGGCAAGCCGATCATCGGCATCGCGCAGACGGGGTCGGACCTGTCGCCGTGCAACCGCCACCATCTGGTGCTGGCGGAGCGCGTGCGCGAGGGCATCCGCGAGGCCGGCGGGATCGCGATCGAATTTCCGGTGCATCCGATCCAGGAGACGGGCAAGCGCCCGACCGCGGGGCTCGACCGCAACCTCGCCTATCTCAGCCTGGTCGAGACGCTCTACGGCTATCCGCTCGACGGCGTGGTGCTGACGGTCGGCTGCGACAAGACCGCGCCGGCTTGCCTGATGGCGGCGGCGACGGTGAACATCCCCGCGATCGCGCTGTCGGTCGGGCCCATGCTCAACGGCTGGCACAAGGGCGAGCGCACCGGCTCGGGCACGATCGTATGGAAGGCGCGCCAGATGCTCGCGGCGGGCGAGATCGACGATGCCGAGTTCATCCGGCTCGTCGCCTCCTCGGCGCCGTCGACCGGCTATTGCAACACCATGGGCACCGCGACGACGATGAATTCGCTGACCGAGGCGCTGGGCATGTCGCTGCCCGGATCGGCGGCCATCCCCGCCCCCTATCGCGACCGGCAGGAAGTCGCCTATCGGACCGGAAAGCGCGCGGTCGAGATGGTGCGGGAGGATCTGAAACCCTCCGACATCATGACCAGGGACGCGTTCCTCAACGCGATCGCGGTCAGTTCGGCGATCGGCGGATCGACCAATGCGCCGATCCATCTCGCCGCGATCGCGCGCCACATCGGCGTCGATCTGCCGCTCAAGACCTGGCAGGATCATGGCCACGCCATCCCGCTGCTCGTCAACCTGCAGCCGGCGGGCGAATATCTGGGCGAGGATTATTACCGTGCCGGCGGCGTGCCGGCGGTCGTCGCGCAATTGATGGGACAGGGGCTGATCGCCGAAGACGCGATGACGGCCAACGGCCGGACGATCGGCGAGAATTGCCGCGCCGTGGAGATCGAGGACGAAAAGGTCATCCGCCGCTACGCCGACCCGCTGAAGGCCGACGCGGGTTTCATCGTCCTCTCCGGAAATCTGTTCGATTCGGCGATCATGAAGACCAGCGTGATTTCGGACGAGTTTCGTGCGCGCTACCTCTCCAACCCCGACGATCCCGAAGCGTTCGAGGGACCGGTGGCCGTGTTCGACGGGCCCGAGGATTATCATCGCCGCATCGACGATCCCGCGACGGGCATCACGGCGGAGACGCTGCTGGTCATGCGCGGAGCCGGGCCGATCGGCTATCCGGGTGCGGCCGAGGTGGTGAACATGCGGCCGCCCGCGCATCTGATCCTCGACGGCGTCCACGCGTTGCCGTGCCTCGGCGACGGGCGGCAGTCGGGAACCAGCGGCAGCCCCTCGATCCTCAACGCCTCGCCCGAAGCCGCGGCGGGCGGCGCGCTCGCACTACTCCGCACCGGCGATCGCGTGCGCATCGACCTGAGGCGCGCTACCGCCAATGTGCTGGTCGAGGCGGCCGAGCTCGAGGCGCGGCGCCAGGCGCTGGAAGCGGAGGGCGGCTACACCTATCCGGCATCGCAGACGCCGTGGCAGGAATTGCAGCGCTCGGTGGTCGGGCAGCTCGGCACCGGCGCGATCCTCGAAGGCGCCGAAGCCTATCAGCGGATCGCGCAGACGCGCGGGCTTCCGCGCGACAATCACTGAGGGCGCGGCAACACCGACCCGGCGTGATCGGCGCGCGACAGGGCCTAGCCCGGCCGCGGCAGCGCCATATCCTCCAGCGCCAGCCGCAGCAGGCCCGCCATTTCCGCGCGCGCGGCGTCGGCGTCGCCGGCTTCGATCGCATCGAACACGCGAACATGCTCGGGCAAGGGGTCGCGCGGCTTGCCCGGGCGGCTCTGCTTGAACTTGGTGGTCCACCGCACCGCCGCGCCGACGCTGCTGGCGAGCGCGGCGAGCGGCTCGTTGCGGGCGGCGGCGAGGATCGCGCGGTGGAAACGCTGGTCGGCGGCGCGCCCGCTCTCGTTGCCGAGGCCGTGGCGCCGCATGCCATCGAGCGCGTCGCGCATTTCGGCGACGTCCGCCGCGTCGCGCCGGGCGGCGGCGAGCGCGGCGGCGGCGGGTTCGATCACTTCGCGCAATTCGAACAGGTCGACGACGAACTGCGGGTCGGGCTTGCCTTCGAACGACCAGGCGAGCACGTCGGGATCGAGCAGGTTCCAGCGGCCGCGCGGAGTGACGCGCGTTCCGACCTTGGGCCGGCTTTCGACCAGCCCCTTGGCGGCGAGAATCCGGATCGCCTCGCGATAGGCGGTGCGCGAGATGCCGAATTCCCCGCTCGCCTCGATCTCGCCGTCCAGATGGTCGCCGGGCTTGCGTCGCCCTCCGACGATGTCGATTCCCAATTTTCGAGCGATCGTTCCGTGAATGCGGGGCGGGGGGCTGCGTTCCTCGTCCATCTTTCCCCTGATCCTGCGGTTCGGCGCTCACCCTAGCCGAAACTCCCTGGTCCGCAAGGCGCTTGGAGTCAGTCTTGAGCTTCCCCGTCTTCATCGAGCGCGAATTCGGCGACGATCGTCGCGCTATGCTCTCCGACCCTCGGCGCACCCCGGTCGATGCCGGCGCGGCTGCCGTCGATCCGCAGCGGGCTGCGCGTCGTCGCGATGCGAGCATCGTCGCGGCGGATATGCTGCGTCATGTCGAGCCGGCGGAAGGCCTGTTCGGAGAGGAGCCGAGGCCAGTCGTTGACCGGCGCGCACCACAGGTCGTGCGGGCGCAGCCGCGCGATCCACTCCTGCGTCGTCGCCTGTTTCAGCCGACCGGCGATCAGCGCCTTGATCGCATCGCGCTCGGCAAAGGCGTCGCGGCCGGCGATCGGCAGAACGAGCAAGGGCGCGAGGTCATCGAGCGGGATCATCGCCAGCGCCAGCCAGCCGTCGGCGGTGCGATAGACGCCATAGGGCGCGGCGAGATAGGCATGGGCGTTGTTCACCGCGGCGCGCCGCGGCAGGCGTCCGCCGTCGTTGAGATGCGTGGTCAGCACCTCGAACTGCAGATCGATCAGCGCTTCGAGCAAGCTGGTTTCGACGGTCGCGCCTTCGCCGGCGATACCGCGCCGGACGAGTGCGGCGAGGATGCCCTCGACCAGTATATGGCCCGCCAGCATATCCGCGACGGACAGGCCGAACGGCACTGGCCCGTCGCTCGCGCTTCCGTTCAGCCACATCGCCCCCGACAGCGCCTGCGCGAGCAGATCCTGCCCCGGAAGGTCGACCCACGGGCCGTCCTCGCCATAACCCGAGATGCTGGCGACGATCAGCCGGGGATTGCGCGCGCGCAGGGCCGCGGGGCCGAACCCCAGGCGCTCGGCGACGCCGGGCCGGAAATTCTGGATCACGACGTCGGCGCGGTCGATCAGCCGGTGGACGCGCCGCGCGTCGCGCGGGGCCTTGAGGTCGGCGGCAAGGCTTTGCTTGTTGCGGTTGATCGCGTGGAACAACGTCGAATCGCCCGCGATGTCGGTGTCGCTGAGATAGAGGGTGCGGCAGATGTCGCCGCTGCCGGGCCGCTCGACCTTGATGACCCGCGCGCCGAGATCGCCCAGCCGCAGCGCGGCCGACGGGCCCGACAGGAACTGGGCCATGTCGACGACGAGCAGCCCATCGAGCGGCGCGGTCATGGGGCCCTGCGATACAATTGATTGAGCGCGGCGATCGCCTGGTCGGCCGGTTCGCCCGCGCGGAGCGCCGCGTTGAGGCGCTCCGAAGCGGCATGCTGGAAGGCCATGTAGCCATGGTGGCGCGGACGGATCCAGGCGCGGTCGAGCGTGGCGCGGGTGGCGCGGTAGAAATCGTGCGTCGCGGCGTTGACGCTGTCGGCGGTCCACGCATCGGCGTGGCCGGGCTGGCCGCCGTGGGGCGCCACGAGATCGCGCTGCACCGCCCCGCCCGAAACCCAGGCGGCGAAGGCGGCGGCGCCTGCCGGGTCCGACGCATAGGCGGAGACCGCCATGCCGGTGCCGCCGAGGGTCGAGCCGCAGGGGCCGTGACCGAGCGCCGGAATGTCGGCGAAGCGGACGAGCTCGGGGCGGAATCCGGCGATGGCATAGCTCACATAGCCATAGATCAGGGGCACGACCGCGAGCCTCGAATCGGGCCGGGCCATATCCTCGAACATCGCGATCGGGTCCATCTCGTACGCCGCCGGATCGACCCGGCCGGCAAGCGCCGCGAGCAGATCATAGGCGCGCGCGGTCTCCGCCGGGAACAGGTCGCCGCCTTCCGGGGCGAGCGCGACGCCCGCGACGCCGCAGAGCGTGAACAGGCTCATCAGGCTGTGCGGCGGGCGCAGCGGCAGCGAGGCGCGGCCTTCGGCGGCGAGCGCCGCGAGCGCGGTCCAGTCCGCGACCGGCGCATCGATGCGCGACGGCACCCACGCCTGCACCTGCGCGGCCGCGTCGACGGGAAGGGCCCATTGGTGGCCCTTCCAATGATAGCTCTCATAGGAGCCCCCGACCGACCCCGCCGCGATCTCGGCGAGCGTCGCGGCGTCGACCGCCGTGTCGAGCGCGACGAGGCACCCGCTGTCGGCGACCTGGCCGACATGCGGATGGTCGATGACGATCAGGTCATAGCGCCGCGCGAGATCCTCGACCGGATAGCTTTCGAAATCCTGCAGCGAACGCTGGTCCCAGAGGATTTCCTGCCCGGTGCGGGCCTGCCATGCGGCGGACGCGGCGACGAGCGGATCATGGCCGCGCGAATGGTTCCAGGTCATTCCGCGCATGGCGCGTCTCTCCAGCCAGGGCCGATCGCTCAGGGATCGGGAAATCGGTTGACTCGCCATAGCCCCCTCAATAGCGTTTTCAAGCATACATAATATAAAACGACTAATTGGAGTTTCGGCGTGACGGCAGGCGAGGAGGACAATGGCGAGGCCGCCGGGAGCGGGCCGGTCGACGGGCTGCCGCTCGAAGGCCTGACGATCCTCGATTTCAGCCAGTTCCTCGCCGGTCCGTCCTGCGCGCTGCGCCTCGCCGATCTCGGCGCGCGCGTGATCAAGGTCGAACGGCCGGGCGGCGGCGACGCCAGCCGCTCGCTGTTCCTCGCCGACATGGGGTTCGATCAGGACAGCGCGCTGTTCCACGCGATCAATCGCGGAAAGCAAAGTTACGCGGCCGACCTCAAGGATCCGGCCGATCTCGCCGCCGTCCGGCGGCTGGTCGCGCGCGCCGATGTGCTGATTCACAATTTTCGTCCGGGCATCATGGACCGGCTGGGGCTCGGCTGGGCGGACGTGTCGACGCTGAACCCCGGGCTCATCTATGCCGGGGTCAGCGGCTACGGTCCCGAGGGGCCGTGGCGCGACCGGCCGGGGCAGGATCTCCTCGTCCAGTCGCTGTCGGGCATCGCGTGGCTGTCGGGCGAGGGCGGCGGGCCGCCGGTGCCGGCGGGGCTGTCGATCACCGACATGGCCGCCGGAGCGCAGCTCTGCCAGGGCATCCTCGCGCTGCTCGTGCGGCGCGGACGAACCGGGCGTGGCGGGCGGGTCGACGTGAGCCTGCTCGAAACCGCCATCGACCTGCAGTTCGAGCATCTCTCGGTCCATCTCAACCGCGACGAGCCGATGCCCCCGCGTGCCGGTATCGCCAACGGCAATGTCTATCTCGCCGCGCCTTACGGCATCTATGCGACGGCGGACGGCTATCTCGCGCTGGCGATGACGCCGGTCGACCGGCTGGGCGAAGTGATCGGCCTGCCGGCGCTCGCTGCCTTCCCGCGCGAAACATGGTTTGCCGAGCGCGATGCGATCAAGGCGGCGATCCGCGATCATCTCGCGACGCGCGGCACCGCCGAATGGCTGGCGCTGCTCGATCCGGCGGGCATCTGGGCCGCGCCCGTGCTCGACTGGCCGGCGCTGCTCGCCGAGCCGGCCTTCGCCGCGCTCGGCGCCACGCAGACCGTGCACGCGCCGGGCGGCGATCGTTTGTCGCTGACGCGCTGTCCGATCCGCGTCGACGGCGCCATCCTCACCTCGCCCCGCGCCGCGCCGCGACTGGGCGCCGACCGCGCCACCATCGACCAGGAGTTCGCCCCATGATCGTCGAGCAATATTTCGAGGAATATGAGATCGGCGCCGAGCGCACGAGTTTCGGCCGGACGATCACCGAGACCGATTTCGTGGTGCATGCCGGCCATACCGGCGACTTCTTTCCCCACCACATGGACGCCGAATGGTGCAAGACGCAGGATATCGGCCAGCGCATCGCGCACGGCACGATGATCTTCGCGATCGGCATCGGCCTGACCGCGACGACGATCAACCCGCATTCGATGTCCTACGGCTACGACCGGCTGCGCTTCATCCGGCCGGTGCATATCGGCGACACGATCACCACCGTCACGCGTATCGCCGACAAGCGCGACCATCCCAAGCGCGCCTCGCACGGCGTCGTGACCGAGGCCGTCGACATGCGCAACCAGCGCGGCGAGACGGTGCTCGCCTGCGAGCATCTCTACCTCGTCGCGCGCCGCCCCTCGGCCTGATTATCATGGCGCTGCGCCCGGTTCCCCTCGTCCTGACGCTGGCGGTCGCGCTCGTCGCGATCGCGTCGCTCGCCGGCGTGCGGCAGGCGGCGCGCGCGGCGAACGGCGCGGTCGCGAGCGGAAACGGCGGCGGGCCGCGCTATGGCCTGTCGACCGTCGGCCTCAGCTATCCCTTCGCCGCGGCGATCGCCAAGGGCTTCAGCGAGGCGGCGGCGCGCGCCGGGGCGACGGCGATCATCCTCGATGCCAAGGGCGACGTGCAGAAACAGGCCAACGACATCGACGACCTCATCGCCCAGAAGGTGAAGGGGATCGCGGTGATGCCGCTCGATTCGGTCGTGGCGCAGGGCTGGGTCCGGCGCGCCAACGCGCAGCGCGTGCCGATCGCGGCGGTCGCGGCGCTGGTCGGCGATCCGCGGACGCGGCCGATCACCGACGTCTACCCCGGTCTGGTCGCGCTCGCGTCGCAGGACGAGGTGGAGGCCGGGCGGGCGGCGGGCCGGCTTGCCGCGACCTGGCTGCCCAGGGACCGCGCGGCGCGCATCGCGGTGATCGAGGGCGCGGCCGGCTTTCCCGAAGTCGAGCAGCGCGCGCGAGGCTTTCGCCTCGGCCTCGATGCCGCCGGCGCACGCTATCGCATCGTCGCGTCGCAGCCGGGCAACTGGACCAGCGAGGGCGGCGAGGCGGCATGCCAGAACATCCTCGCGGCGCTGCCCGGCATCGACCTCTTCTACAACGAGGCGGACGACATGGTGATCGGCTGCGCCCGCGCCGTCCGCGCGGCAGGGTCGCAGGCGCGGCTGATCGGCGTCGGCGGATCGAAGCTCGCGATCGCGTCGATCAAGGCCGGCGCGGTCGACGGAACGGTCTGCTTCAAGCCCGAGGCGCTGGGCGCGCTGGCGTTCGAGGCGCTGCACGAAGGGGCGGGAGCCAAGGGCGCGCGCTTCCGCACTTACCCGATCCCCGCGGTGACGCGCGCGACCGTCGGGCAATGCGTCGGCCAATGGTGACGCCTTTGCTCTCGCTGACGGGGGTCGAGAAGGTCTGGCCCAACGGCACCGTCGCCTTGCGGGGCGTCGACCTGACCGTGCAGGCCGGGCGCGTGCACGGGCTGCTCGGCGCCAACGGGGCGGGCAAGTCGACCCTGATCAAAATATTGGCCGGCGCGATCCCGCCGACCGGCGGCGCGGTGAGCTGGCGGGGCGAGCCGGTGCGCTGGACCAATCCGCGCAGCGCGCGGGGCGCGGGCGTGGCGACCATCTATCAGCATATCCCGCTGGTGCCGACCCTGTCGGTGGCGGAGAATATGCTCCTCGAACAGCGGCGCGGCTGGCGCGGTGATCGCGCCGGTCGCGCGCGGGCCGCCGCGGTGGCGCGCATGCTCGGCGATCCGTTCGACCTCGACGCCATCGTCGGCGACCTGCCGATCGGCACGCGCCAGATGGTCGCGATCGCGCAGGGGCTGATGAGCGATCCCGCGCTGCTGATCATGGACGAGCCGACCGCCTCGCTGGCCGGCCACGAACGCGAGCAGGTCTATGGCACCATCCGCCGCCTGACGGACGAGGGCCGCGCGGTGCTGTTCGTGTCGCACTTTCTCGACGAAATCGTCGCGCTGACCGACGAGGTCACGGTGCTGCGCGACGGGCGCGCGGTGCTCCATGCCGAAACGGCGACGCTCGACGAGGCCGCGATCGCGGCGGCGATTGCCGGGCGCTCGGTCGCGGCACTCGAGCGGGCCGAAAGCGAACGCCGAACCGGCGCGCCGCTGCTCGAACTTCGCGACCTCGCCTCGCCCGGCAAGCTCGCGCCGGCGAGCTTCGCGGTCGCGAAAGGCGAGATCGTCGGCGTCGCCGGCATGCTGGGGGCGGGGCGCAGCGAGTTGCTGCACGCGATCTTCGGCGCCGATCCCGCGGCTGAGGGGCTGGTTTCGCTGGGCGGCGACCCCGTGGGCCGCACGCCGCCCGAAGCGGTCGCGGCGGGCATCGCGCTCGTCCCCGAGGATCGCGCGGCGCAGGGCTTCGTCCCCGGCATGACCATCGCCGAGAATCTCGCTTTGCCGCGCACCGGCACGCTGATCGCGCGTGCGGCCGAGGATGCCGCCGCGCGGGCCGCGATCGACCGGCTCGCGATCAAGGCGCCGGGACCCGACGCGCTAGTCAGCGAGCTTTCGGGCGGCAACGCGCAAAAGGTGGTGATCGCCAAATGGCTGACGCCCGAGACGCGCGTCCTGCTGCTCGACGAGCCGACGGCGGGGATCGACATCGGCGCGCGCACCGACATTCTCCGCCTGATCCGCGCCCTTGCCGACGACGGCCTCGCGGTCGTGCTCGTCAGCTCGGAATTCGAGGAATTGATCGCCGTCGCGGACCGCATCCTGGTGATGCGCGACGGCGCCGTGGTGGCCGAGGTCGATCCGGCGGCCATCGACGAGGCGGGGCTGATCCAGCTCGCCAGCGGAACCCACACCGACACAGGAATCGCAGCATGAACAGGACCACCGACTGGCGCCAGATCTTCGGGCTGCGGGAGGCGGGCGTCTATTACGCGCTGCTGATCCTGCTCGCGCTGCTGGCGGCGATCGCCCAGTCGCACGGGCTCCCCAATTATCTCTCGGCGCAGAATCTCGGCAACATCGCCTATCAGGCGTCGCTCGTCGGCATCATGGGCGTCGCGATGACGGTGATGCTGATCACCGGCGCGTTCGACCTGTCGGTGGCCTCCGTCGCCGCGCTCGCGGCCGCGGTGCTGATCGGGCTGGCGCCCGGCATCGGCTTTCCGCTGGCGGCGCTGGCGGCGATCACCACCGCGATCGGGATCGGGATCGTCAACGGCGTCATCGTCCAGTTCGTCGGGATCAACGCCTTCATCGTCACCCTCGGCACGCTGACCGCGGTGCGCGGCCTCGTGCTCGTGCTGACCGATGGCCGCTCGCTGATGGTCGAGCGGCCGGAGGTGCTCCAGCAGATGCTCGCCTTCGAAAGCACGCGCGTGCCGCTGTTCTGGCCCCTGCTGGCGATCGCGGCGGCGCTACTGGTGCTGGCGGCCCTGAAGCGGCGGCCGCTGCCGGGGCTTGGCGGCGTGGTCATCGCGGCACTCGCGCTCCTTGCGGGGCGGGGCTTCGCGGTCGCCGCGCCGGTGGTCTATCTCGCCCTGTTCACGGCGATCGTCTGGGCGGTGCTGCGCTTCACGGTCGTCGGCCGGCGCGTCTACGCCGTCGGCGGCAATGCCGAGGCGGCGCGCCTCTCGGGCATCAGCGTCCATGCCTACAAGATCGGCGCCTTCATCCTGTCGAGCGCGGCCGCGGGGTTCGCCGGCGTGCTGTTCGGCTGCCGGCTCGGCGCGATCAATCCCACCGCGTTGCAGGGCGCCGAACTGACGGTGATCGCCGCGGCGATCCTCGGCGGCACATCGCTGCTCGGCGGCGCGGGCAGCGTGGTCAAGACGGTGGTCGGCGCCTTGCTGCTCTTCACGCTCACCAACGGCTTCAACGTGCTCAACCTCGGGGCGAGCTATCAGGGGCTGATCGAGGGTATCGTCGTGATCGCCGCCGCCGCCATCTACACGGTCGGCGGCAAGCGCGGCGCGCGCAAGGCGGCGGCATGACCCGGCTGCGCATCGCCGTCCGCCGTTTCGGACCCTTCGAGAGCGCCATCGCCCGGCAGTTCGCCGATTTCACACGCGTGCGTGGCGTCGACGCCACGATCGAGGCGGTGCCGATGGACCTCAATCCGCTGCACCACAGCGTCATCGCCGAACGCGGCCTCGCCAGTGGCGCGTGGGATATCGCCTTCCTCAACACCGACTGGCTGGCCGAGGCGGTGGCGGACGATCTGCTCGAGGATCTGGCGCCGCACATGGCGCGCGCGCCGGTGCCGGATTGGCCCGATGCCTGGAGCCCCTCGCTGACCGGCCTCCAGCGCTTCGGCGGCGGGCTGTGGGCGATGCCCTATCACGACGGGCCCGAATGCCTGGTCTATCGCAAGGACCTGATCGAAGAGCCGCCGCGGACCTGGGAGGCGTTTCATGCGCTGGCCCGGCAGCATCATGCGCCGGACGAGGGGCGCTACGGCACGGTGCTCGCGCTGTTCCCCGACGGTCACAACAGCTTCCATGATTTCTGCATCCATATCTGGTCGCGCGGCGGCGAGGTGTTCGATCGGGACGGGCGGCCCGACTTCACGTCGGATGCCGCGCACGCCGCGCTCGATTTCCTGCGCCTGCTGGCAAGCGACGACCGGGCCATTGCGCCCGATTGCCGGTCGCTCGACAGCGTCCGGTCGGGCGCGCTGTTCGCCGAGGGCAAGGTCGCGCTGATGGCGAACTGGTTCGGTTTCGCGGCGCATGCCGACACGGCGCCCGAGAGCGCGGTGCGCGGGCTGGTCGACGTCGCCCCGCTGCCGGCCGGGCCGGGCGGGCGCAGCGTGTCGCTCAACGTCTTCTGGGTGCTCGCGATCGGGGCGGGGTCGCGCAACAAGACGCTGGCCTGGGATTTCCTGCGCCACTGCGCGACGGCGGAGATGGACCGGCTGACGACGATCGAGGGCGCGATCGGCGTCCGGCGGTCGACCTGGACCGACGCGGAGATCAACGCGCGCCTCCCCTATTATCACCGGCTCGAATGGCTGCACGAACATGCGCGCGCGATGCCGATCACGCCCGACCTCGCGCGGATCAGCCATATCGTCGACGATCTGGTGACCGAGGCGGTGACGACCGACCGGCCGACCGGCGAGTTGCTCGCCGCGGCGCAGGCGCGGGCGGTCCCATGAGCGCGTTGCAGCAAGCCTGGCCGATGCCGAGCGCGCCGCGGCCGATCGTCATCATCGGCACCGGCGGGATCGTGTCCGACGCGCATCTGCCCGCCTATCGCAAGGCGGGTTTCGCCGTCGCGGGCCTGTACGACCTCGACCGCGCGCGGGCCGAGGCGCTGGCGGCCGAATGGGGCATCGCTCGCGTCTTCGGCTCGATCGAGGAAGCGGCGGCCGAGGATGCGGTGTTCGACGTCGCGGCGCCCCCGGTGGCGCATCGTGCGATCCTCGCGGCACTGCCCGAAGGGGCGGCGGTGCTGCTCCAGAAGCCGATGGGGCTCGACCTGTCGGAGGCGACCGCGATCCGCGACGCCTGCCGCGCGCGGGGGTTGACGGCTTCGGTCAATTTCCAGCTCCGCTATTCGGCGATGATGCTGGCGATCGGCGATGCGATTCGTCAGGGGCGGCTCGGCGAACTCACCGAGATCGAGGTGCACATCAACCTCGTGACGCCGTGGCATCTCTTTCCGCATCTGAAGCCCAATCCGCGGGTCGAAATCGTCAGCCATTCGATCCACTATCTCGACACGATCCGCGCGCTCGCCGGCGATCCGCAGGCGGTGTTCGCGCGCAGCTTCGGCCATCCGGCGAGCGACCTTGCCGACACGCGCACGTCGATGATCCTCGACTATGGCGACACGCTGCGGGTCCAGCTCTCGATCAACCATCATCATGACTTCGGTCGCCGTTTTCAGGACGCGAGCTTCCGCGTCGAGGGCGCCGACGGCGCCGCGCTCGCCAAGCTCGGCCTGCTGCTCGACTATCCGGTCGGCGAGCCCGACGAGCTGTGGCTCGCCGGCCGCGGCGGACCGTGGGAGCAGGTGCCGCTGGCGGGCGCCTGGTTTCCCGATGCCTTCATCGGCCCGATGGCCAATCTCCAGCGTTTCGCCGCGGGCGAGGACGACCGGCTTGCGACGAACGTCGAGGACGCCTGGCGGACGATGGCGCTCGTCGAGGCCGCCTATCGAGCGGGCAGCCAGCCCGGAACTTCCATCCCCCAAGACTGAGGATTTTCAAACGTGATCGACCTGACCGGAAAGACTGCCTTCATCACCGCCGCCGCCCAGGGCATCGGCCGCGCTTCGGCGCTCGCGCTCGCCGCCGCCGGCGCGCGCGTGATCGCGACCGACGTCAACGAGGCGGGGCTCGACGGTCTCGCGGGCGAGCGTATCGAAACGCGCCGGCTCGACGTGCTCGACCCGGCGGCGGTCGCCGCGCTTCGCGACGAGGCGATCGACATTCTGTTCAACTGCGCGGGCGTGGTGCACGGCGGCTCGGTTCTGGAGGCGAGCGACGCCGATCTCGATTTCGCCTGGCGGCTCAACGTCATGGCGATGACGCACACCTGCCAGGCGGTGCTGCCCGGCATGGTGGCGCGCGGCGGCGGGGCGATCATCAACATGGCGTCGGTCGCGTCGAGCGTGAAGGGCGTGCCCAACCGCTACGCCTATTCGGTGACCAAGGCGGCGGTGATCGGCCTCACCAAGTCGATCGCGGCCGATTTCGTCGGACAGAATATCCGCGTCACCGCGATCTGCCCGGGGACGGTCCAGACGCCGTCGCTCGACGAGCGGCTCGCGGCCGGCGGGGATTATGAGGGCGCCCGCGCGGCGTTCATCGCGCGCCAGCCGATCGGGCGCATCGGCGCGCCCGAGGAGATCGCCGATCTCGTCGTCTATCTGGCGGGCGCGACCTACACGACCGGGCAGGTGCAGATCATCGACGGCGGCTGGGCCATCTGATAAAAAAAGGCCGCCCGGTCGTGATGACCGGGCGGCGCATTTGTCCGTCTTTGTCTCTTTAGAATTTGAAGCGCACGCCGGCGAGGAACTGGCGGTCGTCGATCGACACCTGCCCCGGCCGGGTCTCGTCGACATAATAGGTCGCCTCGGCGGTGCGCAGCAGATTGCTTCCCTCGAGCGACACGGTGATGTTCGGGGTCACGTCATAGTTGATCGACGCATCGAGCCAGCCATAGCCCTTGCGATAGACAAGCCCGACATTGCCGTCGCCGGTGAACAGCCCCTGATAGAATTTGGAGCGGTAATTATAGGCGACGCGCGCCGACAGGCCGCCCTTCTCATAGAGGCCGCTGATGTTGAAGCTGTGCTTGGACAGGTTCGGCAGCGGGGTGATGAAGCCCGCGACCGCGCTGGGCGTCTTGGAATCGACATAGGTGTAGTTGGCCTGAATGCCGAAGCCCGACAGCGCGCCCGGCAGGAAGTCGAAGAAAGCCTGCCCGCCGATTTCGGCGCCCTTGATGTCGCCGCTCTCGCCGTTGGTCGGCTGCGACAGGTTATAGAGGATGCCGTCGATCGGGACGTTGGGCGTCACGGTGGTGAAGATGAAGCCCTTCACCTTGCGATAGAAGCCCGCCGCATAGACCGAGCCGGTCGGCGAGAAATAATATTCGAGGCTGACGTCGGCCTGATCCGCGCGCAGCGGCTTCAGGAACGGGTTGCCGCTCGACGCCTGACCGTTGGCGGGCACCAGGGTCAGCGACGGCGAGAGCTGGCCGAAGTCGGGCCGCGTCAGCGTCTTCGACGCCGACAGACGGAGCTGCAGATCGTCGGTCAGGCGGAAGCGGATGTTGCCGCTCGGCAGAACGCTCACATAGCTCGAGTGGACATTGAGCGGCGTCAGGACGACGGTGCCGCCCACGGTCGAGTTCTGGTTGCCCGTCACGTTGAGCTGGGTCTGCACCACGCGAACGCCGACATTGCCGTCGATGGGCAGCGCGCCCTCGGTCTTGAACAACAGCTGGGCATAGCCGCCGGTGGTCGTCTCGTTGATGTCGAAGATCGTCTTCGGATCGACCGCGGGCGCCGTCGTGATGCCGATCGCGTTGCGGACGGCGTCGAAGTCGTTGCGCAGGAGATCGGGATTGGCGACCAGCGGGTTATAGGTGATGTTGGATGCGCTCCGGTAGAAATCGTCGAACGGCATCGGCTGGAACAGATCGGCATAGGGCGTCGCGTCGGTCCCCGCCGCCGGGCTGCTGAAGAAGCGGATCGGCGTGAATTCCATCGAGCGCTTGGCCCAGCGCACGCCGACCTTGAAGCCCGACAGAAAGTCGCTCTCGATCTGGAAATCGCCGTCGAGGCGCCCCGCATAGCTGTCGCCCTTGTAGTGGTTCTCGCTGCGGGTCAGCGACGACAGGTCGTACGAACCGATCTGGGTCAGGTCGACGCCCGACAGCAGGGTCGTCGCGACGCCGCCGTTGGTGTTGCCGGTCACGTCGATCTGCACCTCGGGCACCGTCGTGCGCAGGTCGAGCTCGGAGTAATAGAGCGTGTTGGTCGATTTCTGATAGGAGAAGTCGGCCGAAAGGGTGGCGGCATCGGCCGACCACTTGCCGCCGAACGAGAATTGGCGGTTCTTGTCGTAGGTGTCGCGCGCCACGCCGAAGGTCGAGACCACGACGTTCGAGAAGGTGCCGCTCTGGAAGTCGTTGGTGCCGGGGAACAGCGTGACGCTGCCCGGCACGACCGCGTAGCCGTTGGTCGCGACGTTGAGGCCATATTGCTCCTGAATCGAGCGGAATTCCTGGTAGCTGCCCTGCGCATAGATTTCGAAGTCGGGCGTCGGGCGCCATTGCCAGGTGCCGTCGATGCCGATGCGGGTGCGCTTGCCGCTGATCAGCGGTTCATAGGTGCCGTTGGGCGTGATCACCTCCTGGCCCGCAATGACGTCGGTACGGCGGCTGTGAGCGCCGACCGAGACGATGTCGGCGCGGAACGAGCGCTGCTGGAACGAGCCCGAAAGCAGCACGCCCATCTCGCCGTCGCCGACCCCCCATTTCGTCGAGATCAGGCCCGACGCCATCGGGTTCCATTTGTCGGCGAGGTCGTTGTAGCGGCCGCGGAGGCTGCCGCTGACGGTCAGATTGTCGAGATCGAGCGGCATGCGCGTGCGCAGGTCGATGACGCCGCCGATGCCGCCTTCGACCAGATCGGACGAGGGCGTCTTGTAGATGTCGATGCCGGCGAGCAGTTCGGCCGGAAAATCCTGAAGGTTGAAGCTGCGCCCGCCGCCCGCGGTGAAGATCTCGCGGCCGTTGAGGGTCGCGAGCACCTGGGTCAGGCCGCGGATCGCGACCGATCCGCCTTCGCCGCGGTCGCGCGACACCTGGATGCCGGACACGCGCTGCAGCGCTTCGGTGGTGTTCATGTCGGGCAGCTTGCCGATGTCGTCGGCGACGATCGAATCGACGATCTGGTTCGCGTCGCGCTTGCGCTGCTGCGCGGATTCAAGGCTGGCGCGAATGCCGGTGACGACGATCGCGTCGCCCTCGTCGGCGGGAGCCGCTTGGGCATTGTCGGCGGCTGCATCCTGGGCAAAGGCCGGAAAACTCAGGGTCGTCAGCGAGACGGCGGCGGCACTTGCGAGCAGATAAGCGTTGCGTTTCATCGGATTTCTCCTCCTCCTCGGCATATTGTATTATGATTCGCGGGATTAGTATTATTTTATGCGGAGGATGCAATAGCTCATTTTGTCTGACAATATAAAAATGGGCTCCGAAGGGGTGATTCGCTTTTGAAAGGGAGAAGGATGATGTTCGATCGACGCGAGCTTTTGGGCAGCGGTGCGGCCATGCTGGGCGCCATGGCTCTGCCGGGGGCGGCCCGTGCGGCGTCGCGACGCGACCCGGTCGCGCCCTTTCGCACGCCCTATAAATATCCCCGCCGCATCCTCGACGGATCGGGCATCGCGGGCAGCTTCGACGAGAAGGCGGTCGATTGCCCCTTCGTCTTCTCGGCGAACGGCAAATTCTACCTGACCCATGTCGGCTTCGACGGGCAGGGCTATCAGACCGGTATCTGCGAGTCCGACGACCTGATCCACTGGAAGCGGCTGGGGCTGATCATGGCGCGCGATCCGGGCGATCCGATCACCCGGCACAATATCGCCTGCGCCTCGATCCTGCGCGAGAACGAACTGCAGTCGTCCGGCCGGCTGATCAAGGTCGACGGTCGCTATGTCGCGGCGTGGCACGCCTATCCCAATCCGGGTTATGAGGAGGGGGCCGCGGTGATCGGCCTCGCGTTCAGCGACGATTTCATGCACTGGGAGCGCGGGCCGGTGATCCTGCGCGCCGAGGATGGCGCCGAATGGGAACGCGGCGGGCTCTACAAGCCCTATCTCGTCAAGATCGACGACACCTTCCACCTCTATTATAATGCGAAGACGACCGGCGCGCCGTGGAAGGAGCAGACCGGGCTCGCGACGTCGAAGGACCTCAAGAGCTGGACGCGGCACCCCGCGAACCCGCTGCTGCGCAACGGCCCCGAGGGCGCGCCCGATTTCCGCTTCGCGAGCGACCCCGTGGTCGTGTCGCACGAAGGGAAATGGGCGATGTATTATTTCGGCCTCGCCAAGGACGGCTACGCGCGCGACCTGCTCGCGATCGGCGACAGCCCGACCGATTTCAGGAAGGTCGACGAGGTCCTGATCGACGTCGGCGCGCCCGGCACGATCGACGAGAAATACGCCCACAAGCCCGCGCTGATCTATCACGACGGCGCGCTTTACCACTTCTATTGCGCGGTCAGCGGCAAATGGCCCAACGACGTGCGCGGGCTGGCGGTGGCGCGCTCGAAACCCTGGACCTAGCTCAGCGGCACAAGCCGCGCGCCGAGCAGGCGTACCGGCCCGACCAGCCCCGATTCGAGCAGCGGCGAATCGGCCGCATAATGTTTCCACGTCGTGAAGGCGACGCGCTGACCGGGCGGCTTCGGCTGCCCGGTGCGATACCATTCGGGCAGTGCCGAAATGCCGCCGTCCCAGCCAAAGGCGTTGACGTCATACGCATATTCGGCCGGCAGCTGCTCGTCGCCGATCAGGCGGTTGGGCCACAGATTGGTCACCTGGACTTCCAGCAGATTGTCGCCGGCGCGAACCGCGTCGGTCACGTCGATGCGATAGGGCGGCTTCCACAGGCTGCCGAGCGGCTTGCCGTTGACGATCACGCGCGCCATCACCTCGACCCGGCCGAGATCGAGGTAGAGCCGCGAGGCGCCGCCCTGCGCCGCCGCGGGAACGGCGAAATGCGTGCGGTAGGTGGCGGTGCCCGAAAAATAGCGCACGCCCGCATCGGCGTGGCGATGGAGCGAGGCGAGCCGGTCGAGCCGCGCGCGCGCGGGCGCGCCAAGGTCGGGCGGAAAGGCGACGTCCCAGGGGCCATCGAGCGCGACGGCCGGTGCGACGGGGGCGACGTCGATGGAGCGCTCACCCAAGCGGTATCGACCACCCTCCCAGACGAGCAATCCCGCCGGGGTGCATTCGGCGGCGGGCGGCGCCTCGGGCGGCGGCAGCGGCTGGGCCGCCAGCTTCGCAATCTCCGCCGCCGAGAGAGATGCACGGTGCAGGGTCAGCGCTGCCGTATCGCCCTCGAACAGGCGCGGCCGCGCGATCGTGGCGCCCAGCACGGCGTGGAGCGCGTGCGGCGACGCCTTGCCGCGCGCGACCGGCGCGCCGTTCAGATAGAGCGCCGGCCCCTCGTCGCCATGGGTCACCGCGAGATGGGTCCAGCCGGCGATCGCCGCCGGCGCGGCCAGCGCGGTGCGATAGGTCGGCCCGGCGTTGTCATAGAGGATCACGCCGTTGCGCCCCGCCGATATCGCCAGCGTGGCGTGGCCGGTGCCGAACAGGTCGGCGCCCGCGGGCGGATCGACGAGAAAGCTCGCACCCCCTGCGCCGAGCCGCTCGAGGCTGGCGCCGCGCGCGAGCGCGTTCGCGCGCGCGGCGACGATTTCCGGCCGGTCGCTGTCGGACGCGATTTCGGGGCTGATCGGCCAGAGGTCGGTTTCGGGCTTGATCCAGGCGGTCACGGCGAAGCGGCCGCTGGCGTCCTGCCGGGGCTCGGCGGCCAGCGGCTGCGCCGCCAACAGCGTCCCCGTCGGCCCCGTCAGTGCGCCGGCGCCGGCGCCGGGCTTGCGAAAGACGACGAAGCAGGACCCGGCTTCGTCGAGGCGCAGCGCCACGCGCGTGCGGCCGTCCGCCGCCGCATGGACGGGAAGCGGATGGCTGCGCCCGGTCATCGGGTCCCAGCATTCGGGCGCGCGCCCGGCAACGCGGAAGGTCGCGACCACATCCTCGGCGCGGCGGCGGGCATTGGAGACGAAATAGACGTCGGCGTCGTCGATGCGGCGGTGAATCCAGTGCAGCACCGCGTCGCCGGTGCGCGTGGCGAGCTCGACATCGGGCGCGAGCCCGGCCTCGCGCAGCACCCGATCGAGCGGCATTCCCCAGAAGACGCGCCCCTTGCCGTGCGCCCGGGCGGTCCGCGTCCGGCCGTCGAGGTCGCCCCATAGCTCGGCCGCCAAGCGCTTCACTTCGGCGTCGCTTTCGGGATAGCCGGAAAGGCCGTGCGACTGTTCGACGGGCGCGCCGACGAGCCACATGCCCTGGCGCACCATGTCGGCGATCCGGGCCAGCGTCTCGCGCGTGATCCGCCGGTCGTCGGGCATCACCAGCACGCGGTAGCTCATGCCGTCGGAGAGGGTGATGCGATGGCCCTCGATCCGCGCGCGCGTGAGCAGCACATCGGCGTCGCAGACGTCGTAATCATGGCCGGGAGGCACCGGCTGCGCGAGTTTCGGGCGCGCGCCCGACAGGGTGGCGGCGACGGGTTCCTCGATGTGCACCGGGCATTGCACCGGCGAGTTTTCGCCCGCGAAATAGAGCAGGTCGGCGACGAAATGGCCCTGCGACAGCAGATTCTGGCAGCGCGCCGCATAGGTCAGCCAGGGTCCGGCTTCCTCGAACCAGGTGTTGGTCCGCTCGAAGTGAAAGCCCCACGGTCCCATCGTCATGCCGGGCCGCGCGGTGGGGTGCGGCTGCTGCGCATAGCGGTGAAAGACGAAATGATTGAGGCCGTAGGAATACATCTCGTCGCCGAGGGCCTTCATCGCATAGGGATATTCGAGCCAGCGCGACTGCGCGGGGCGGCCGGTGAAGGATTCGGCGCCGACGAAGCGCTTGCCATGGACATGCGCGGTGGTCGCGGCGACCTTCACCGAATAGGCGGCGGCCCCGCCGCGCACCCAGAATTCCCCCATCAGCGCATCGACCCGCGCGCCGGCCTGCTGGTCGTCGAACGGGCCGTTGCCATAGGGTTCGGTATAGGAATGCAGCCCATGCGCCTCGCATAGCTCGTGGAAGCGCCCGAAATAGCGATCTTCCATCAAGGTCGCCTGGACGCGGCGGAAGTCCCACAGGAAGCGCTCGGTCCTCTCGGCGCTCGCGACGAGCCGCCCGGTGAGCGCGGGCATGTAGCGGGTGAGCGGATAGCCGCGCCGCGCCGCGAACTCGGCCGGAAAGTCCGCGGTCCAGTTCTGCATCCCGGTTTCGTAGCTGTCGATCAGCGCGCCGGCGAGGTCGCGCTTGCCGAGCCGTTCGAGCGTCGGCAGCAGTTCGCCGAAATATTTCCCGAAATGGAAATCGAGCGCGGCGGTGCTGAACTTGTCGCATTCGAGGCCGCCGCCGTCGTCGGGATAGGAGAGGTTGCGCGCGCCGGTGGCGGTATGGCCGAACCGCAGCACGGTCCACTCGCCCGGCGGCGGCGTCCAGCGCAGCCGCCCGCTCGCGTCCATATGCGCCGTCAGGTCGATCACGGTCGCGGGATCGATCGTCGCCGCCGGATCGGCTGGCCCCGGCGCTTCGCCGACATTGGGACGGCGGCCCCAGCCGGCCTTGGCGCCGACGTCGGCGATGCGCGGATCGGACGAGAGCGTCAGTTCGGCGAGCCGGCACGCGGCGGGCACCGAGAGCCGGAAGAAGCGCGCGCTGGTCGAGACGAAGTTGATCACGATCGGCGGCGTGGTGTGCAGCCGCCACACCGGCACCGGCATGTCGGCGAGCGGATGCCAGCGTTCGCCGTCGCTCGACGCCTCGACCTGGAACGCCGCCTGCGCCGTGAAATTGGCATTGTCGTCCACCGGCGCCGCCTGCACCATCAGCGACCGGGCGCGATAGGGCTCGGCGAATTCGATGACCAGCTGCGACGGCGCGGCGCCCGGCGCGATATCGAGCATCGTCGCCGCGTCGCCATCGGTGATGACGCGCATGTCGACGGTTTCGCCGTTCAGCGACGCGCGCGCGATCTGGCCGCGCGCCGCCGTCCGGTCGCCGGTCAGCGCGGGGAAGGCGACGACCATCGCATCGCGATAATGGTCGAGCCGGGTAAAGGGCTGCGGCAGCGCGCGGTCGATCGCCCGGCCGCCGGCGAGCGTCACCTCGCTCCACACGAGCTGTTGCATCGCCAGTTCGGGGGTGATCCAGGGGCCGCCGCTCGACGACCAGCCAGGGCAATTGTGAAGCGTGAAATGCAGCCCGAGCCGCCCGCATTCGTCGGCCGCATGGCGGATCAGCCGCACCCATTCGGGGCCGAGCGTCACCGCCGGCCCCTGCGGAATGCCGCACCCGACGTCGAACATCTGCACCCCGCCGACGCCGACCCGCGCCAGCGCCTCGAGGTCGCGCGTGATGCCGTCGGCGGTGACGTTGCCGTTCATCCAGTGCCACCAGGTGTGCGGCCGCGCGTCGGGTCCGGGCGCGCGGAAGCTCTCCAGCAGCGCGTCGTCACCCTCTGCGAGCGCGGGAACGGGCCAGTTCAGCGTCACGGCAAACGCACCCACCGCGCTGCTCGCAAGAAAGTCCCGCCGATCCATCCACCCTCTCCCTCTCGTCGGCGCCATCGATTGTGACGCCGATCTTCTTATGTCATCATACCAGTTGAATGGGCAACGTCCACCGCGACGGTGAAAAAATCGGAAAGAGAGCGGCGAGCGCCATCTGGTGCAGTCGCCGGTTCGACCACGAATCCGCTTGCGAACGCCCGGCTATCGCAGCACCGGCGGCGCGGCTATGATGCGGCGCTGATGACAGAGGAGGCAGGAAAAGGGTGGTGCTAGGAGCGCAAGAGCCGATCGTCCGGCGGAAACTCTCCGACGAGGTGTTCGACCGGCTGAAGGCGATGATCGTCAGCGGTGAACGGGGGCCCGGCGAGACGCTGCCCTCCGAGCGCGAGCTGATGGCGCGCTTCGGCGTAGGCCGCCCCGCCATTCGCGAGGCGATGCAGGCGCTCGCCAATCTGGGGCTGGTCACCATCCATCATGGCGAGCGCGCGCGGGTGCGCCAGCTCACCGCCGAATCGGCGATGCGGCAGCTCGACCCGATCGCGCAGCTGCTGCTGTCGCTTTCGCCCGAATCGCTCGAGCATCTGAAGGAAGCGCGGAGCTTCTTCGAGCGCGGCATGGTGCGCCGCGCCGCCGAGCTGGCGACCGACGCGGACGTCGCCGACCTGCGCGAGATCCGGGCGCGCCAGGCCTCGCTGGTCGGCGACGCCCCCGCCTTCATGAGCGCCGACATGGCGTTTCACACGCGCATCGCGCGGATCACCGGCAACCCGATCTATGTCGCGGTGAGCGAGATGATGCTGGGCTGGCTGCGCGACTATCACGCGCATATGCTGATCTGGCAGGGGCACAGCGACCGGACGCTCGCCGAGCATGAAGAGGTGATCGAGCGGATCGCGGCGCATGACCCCGATGGCGCCGAGCAGGCGCTGATCCGGCATCTGGCGCGCTCGAACCATCTCTACGCGCATCCGGAGAGCGACGCGGGCTAGACGAGCGGAACGGACGCGATCCCGAAGGGGGGAAGCGCGATCTCCATCGCCCCGATCCGGGCGATCCGGTCGCCGGCGGTCAGATTGGCGAGGAGGGCCACCTCCGCCGTCGCGACGGCCGCCACCTCGCCCGGCGCAGCGGAGCGGCAGGCGCGGCGGGTGCGGCCGGCCATCTTCGCCAGCGCCGCGACGGCCGCGAACACCGGCCGGGGCCCCTCGTCGCCGATCACCCCGAGCGGGCCGGACAGCGCGCCGAGCGTCAGCGTGTCGAGCGCGCCTTCCTCGGTCGCGGCGGCATAGCCGACCGTCCACGCCGCGGCGAAGGCGCCGTCCTGGCGCGGATCGCGCCTCGCCATGGCGATCCGCTCGCGGTTGGGATTGGGCATGGTGCGCGATCCATAGGGGTTCTGCCGCATCCCGATCGTCACCGGCCCGAGCCGATAGGGCAGGCCGCCCATGATCGCGCGCGCCGACCGCATGATGTGCGGGATCGCCTCCAGCGACTGCATGACGCTGAGGTCGTCGGCGGCATGGACGATCGGACAGGTCGCATGCGACAGGAAATCGAGCGCATCGAGTGGCGGGCGTTTGCGGTTGAGTTCGGTGAAATAGCCGAACATGCCGCCGCCCAGCGGCAGGCCCGGAAAGGCGCGGCGTGCGGCGACATAGACGTCGGCGAGCGGCGGGCAGGCGGGCCAGGCGCTTCCCGGCGGGGTCGATTGCAGGTCGGGCGCGGGATATATCGCGACCGCATCGATACGCAGCCCGGCGTGGTCGACTTGGTTGGCGACCGCGCCCAGCTCGGCGTCGAGGTCACCCGTCGCGGCGATCACGCATTCGAGCGTCCTGCGCTGCGGCAGGCCCTCGACGACGTCCGCCAGCGCCCGCATCTCGGCGAAGCCGTGATCCGCGTAGGGGGCAAAGCTCAGCAGCAGGTCCTGCACGCCGGCCTCTTCCAGCGCGCCGCGCAAGCCGCGGTCGGTCGCGGCCTGCTCGAGCGTCAGCGCCAGTCCGGCGCGCGGCATCGTGCCGATCGGCGCGCCGAGCTCGATTTCGGCGATCCGGCCCTGGGTCGATATCTTGCGCGGCGCGCCGCCGGTGATCGCGATATGGACCGACTGTCGGTCGATCGTCCCCGCCGGCACCTCATAGGGCCACGGCTTGGCGAGCGGCCGGACATAGGTTTTGTAGGACGCGTCCGACCAGTTGCGCTGGTCCTCCATCTCGAAACCGTCGCCGTCGAGCCGGCAGGCGACGGTGAGGCCGCTCTGCCGGTGGATCAGCGCGGCGATGTCGGTGAAGGGCTGCCAGGGGTCGATCCGCTCGGGGAAAACGCTGTCCTCCGCGCGGCCATCGCCATGCTCGACCCGGAGCGGCGCGCCCGCGAGTCCGGCGGGATGGAGGACGCAGAAACCGAGCCGGTTGACGGTCACGTCGTCGATCGCGACCGCCTCCACGGTGAAGGCCAGGCCGTCCGCGCGCGCGACGACCCGGGCGCGATAGGTCAGGCGATCGTCATCGGGGCCGGTGCAGTGCGCGGTGAAGCCGAGGGCGAGCTCGCCATCCTTCTCGTCTACCTGCAAATCCGAAATGTCGGGCGTCAGCGTGCCCCAGTCGCGGTCGCGCACCAGATACTGGATGCCGCGCACCACCTCGATCCCGCCGAAGCGGATCGCGCGCAGATTGCCGCCGACGAGGTCGAAGGCGAGCGGGCCGATCGCGAAGCGCCGCGCGGCGGCGTCGGGCGCCGCGGTTCCATAGAGCGTCCGCGCGCTTTGGGCGTCCCTGTCCTCCACCGTTCCTCCTGCCATCGATGCTGCCGCGCTGTCGCGGCTCACGCAATGCTTGCGTAACTCATCATACCATCATACCATTAGTGCAAGGCAAAGAGACAAGGATAGAGAATGACCGCGATTGCGCTTTTCGGTGCGGGTGGGAAAATGGGCGCGCGCCTGTCGCGCAACCTCGCCGCCAGTGATTACAGCGTCCGTCACGTCGAGCCGGGCGAGGCGGGGCGAAGCCGGCTGCGCGACGAACTCGGGATCGCGTGCGTCGACGTCGCGACCGCGCTGGACGGCGCCGATGTCGTCATTCTCGCCGTGCCCGACACGCATGTCGGGTCGGTCGCGCACGAGATCGCGCCCGCGCTGCGGCCGGGGGCAATGGTGATCGCGCTCGATGCCGCGGCACCCTTCGCCGGCCATTTGCCCGACCGGCCCGACCTCACCTATTTCGTCACCCATCCCTGCCACCCGCCGATCTTCAACGACGAGACCGATCCGGCGGCGCGCGACGACCGTTTCGGCGGGCTCCACGCGCGCCAGAGCATCGTCAACGCGATGATGCAGGGCCCCGAAGAGCATTATGCGCTGGGCGAGGCGATCGCGCGGACGATCTGGGCGCCGATCCTGCGCTCGCACCGCGTCTCGGTCGAGCAGATGGCGCTGCTCGAACCCGGCCTTTCCGAAACGGTGTGCGCGACGCTGCTCGACACGATGCGCGAGGCGATGGACGAGGTCGTGGCGCGCGGCGTGCCCGAAGAGGCGGCGCGCGACTTTCTGCTCGGCCATATGAACATCCTCGCCGCGGTGATCTTCAAACATGTGCCGGGGCAATTCTCCGACGCGTGCAACAAGGCCATCGCCTTCGGCAAGCCGACGATGCTGCGCGACGACTGGAAGCGCGTCTTCGACGCCGACGAACTGGCGATGAGCATCCAGCGAATCACCTGAACCGGGCTGGGGGATCAAGAACGGGATTGACAGGCTCCCGTGAGTCATGATCTCATCATACCAGTTGAGGGAGTGCGCGGCGTGATCGTCGCGGCCAACAGGGAGAGGGATGATGGCGCGTGCCTGGTGGCAGCGGAAAGGGCTGCATATCGGTTTGAGCGTCGCCGCCGCGGCGGGCCTGCTCGGTTTCGCGCCCGGCGCCGCCGCCACCCCGAAGATCGACGGCGAGCGCCAGCAGTGGCATGACGTCACGCTCAGCTTCGCTGGCCCGGCGACGAGCGAGACGGCCGATCCCAATCCTTTTCGCGACTATCGGCTGAACGTCACCTTCACCAAGGGGCAGAAAAGCTACGTCGTCCCCGGCTATTTCGCCGCCGACGGCAACGCCGCCGAAACCAGCGCGACGCAGGGCAATGTCTGGCGTGTCCATTTCGTTCCCGACGAGGTCGGGACGTGGAGCTATAAAGTGTCCTTCCGTACCGGCAAGGACGTCGCCGCGAGCCTCGACGCCGGGGCGGGCGCGGCGACCGCGTTCGACGGCGAATCGGGCAATCTCCAGATCGCCGCCAGCGACAAGCGCGGGCGCGACAACCGCGGGCAGGGCATGCTGCAATATGTCGGCAAGCATTTCCTCCGCTACGCCGGCTCGGGGAAATATTTCGCGATGGCGGGCACGCAGAGCCCGGAGAATTTCCTCGCCTATTTCGAGTTCGACAACACCAAGGACTATCGCGGCGAAAAGGGCTTCGCCACGCCCGACCAGCTCCACCATTATGCGCCGCATGTGAAGGACTGGAAGCCCGGCGACCCGACCTGGCAGGGCGGCAAGGGCAAGGGGATCATCGGCGCGCTCAACTATCTCGCCGGCAAGGGAATGAACTCCTTCTACACGGTGACGCTGAACAATTACGGCGACGCCATGGATACCAATCCGTGGATCGGGTACGACGAGCATACCCGCTACGACGTCTCGAAGCTCGCGCAGTGGGAGATCGTCTTCTCGCACATGGATCGCCTGGGCATGCAGGTGATGCTGATCACCCAGGAAGAGGAAGGCGAGCAGACGCTCGGCAAGATGACGCCCGAGCGCAAAATCTATTATCGCGAACTGATCGCGCGCTTCGCGCATCACCACGGGATCATCTGGGATCTGGACGAGGAGATGGATCGCTTCCGCTATTTCACGACCAAGGATATCGAGGACATCTCGAATTATATCAAGGCGGTGGACCCCTATAAGCACCCGATCCAATATGTGCAGTGGAAGGCGGAGCTGATCGCCGACGACAAGACCTACGGCCGGCTGCTGGGCTTTCCGAATTTCGACGCGACCGCGCTCCAGCACGATCCCGAGAACACCCACAGTGAAACGATCAAATGGCTCGACAAGTCGGCCGCCGCCGGCCACCCGTGGCTGGTCCACCTGATCGAGATGAACCCCGGGGTGCGGACGGACATCGAGGATCCGGGCCACGACAGGGTGCGCAAGCTCGCGATCTGGGGTCATTACATGGCGGGCGGCACGGGAACGATGTTCTTCTTCACCGACCCGATCGGCGACCTCAATGTCGAGGATTTCCGCACCCGCGATCAGCTCTTCGACCAGATCCACTATGCGCACGACTTCGTGACCCGATATCTGCCGTTCGAGGCGACCCGGCACGACGATGCGCTGACGCCGCTCGCCAATGATTATGTGCTGGCGAAGCCCGGTGAGGCCTATGCCGTCTATCTGCCCGATGGCGGAACGACGACGCTCGACCTGTCGGGCGCGACCGGGCGCTTCGAAGTCAAATGGTACAATCCGCGCGCCGGCGGCGCGCTTCGCGACGGGAGCGTGCGGACCATCGAGGGCGGCGGCCTGCGCCCCCTCGGCCAGGCGCCGAACGATACCGCGAAGGATTGGGCCGTGCTGATCCGCAGGGCGGGAAACCGCTGAACCGCAGCAAAAGATGATGGATGGGATCAAGCCATGAACATGAAATCGAACATCCTGCTCCTCGCCGCCCTGCTCCTGCCCTCGAGCGCGCTGGCCCAGGAGGGGCCCGCGGAGGGGCCGGTCATCGCCGCGTCGAACAGCACGATGCTGGTCAAGATGACCAGTTCGGTGAGCACGACGACGAGCAAGCCCGGCGACAAGGTGACCGGCATCCTGATCGACCCGCGCGGCCTGCGCGGCGCCACGGTCGAAGGGACGGTGATCCGCGCCGATCATGCGATCCTGAATTTCGCGTTCGACACGCTCCACCACGAGGGCAAGACCTATCGGATGCAGTCGCGGCTCGTGTCCGTCACCAGCTCGAAGGGCAATGACGGGATGGACGACCTCGACCAGCGACTGCGCATCGAGGGCGTGGGCATCATCGCCTACGGCACCCGGACAGCGATCGACGAGGGCGCGGAAATCCGCATCACCGCCTGGGAGGAATAATCCCCGGCGGCAGTCCCTTACCGGGTGGCCCTACAAATAATAGTATGATAGGATAAAATCATCGATCGCGGTGAAGCGCGATGATCAGATTCGATAAGAGGGCGGCCGTCTGCCGAACCCGATTTCAGGGAGAGATGCGAAAGTGACGTCGATCAAGCTCATCCTTCGCGCGTCGGCCGCCTGCGCCGCGCTGGCGGTCTGCCAACCGGTAGCGGCGGAGGTGCCCGGCTATCAGGCGAAGGTCGAGGCCAAGCTGCGCGAAGTGAAGGCCGAGGTCGCCAAGGGGCCCTTCAAGCCCGAGTGGGATTCGCTGCGCACCCAATATCGCACTCCCGACTGGTTCCGCGATGCCAAATTCGGCATCTTCATCCACTGGGGCGTCTATTCGGTGCCGGCCTTCGCGAACGAATGGTATTCGCGCAACATGTATGTGCCGGGCAACCCGGCCTATGAGCATCACGTCAAGACCTACGGCCCGCAGTCGAAATTCGGCTACAAGGACTTCATCCCGCAGTTCAGGGCGGAGAAGTTCGACGCGGCGCGCTGGGTCGACCTGTTCGCCGACGCCGGCGCCAAATATGTCATTCCGGTCGCCGAGCATTGCGACGGCTTTGCGATGTACGCGTCGGATTTCACCGAATGGGACGCGTCCGACATGGGGCCGAAGCGCGACACCACGGGCGAACTCGCCAAGGCGACGCGCGCGGCGGGGCTGCATTTCGGCCTGTCGTCGCACCGTGCCGAGCATTGGTGGTGGTATCACAAGGGCCGCAGCTTCCCGTCGGACGTCAGCGACCCCAAATATGCGGGTCTCTATGGCCCCGCCGCCCCGACCGGCCTGCCCGCCGACGATCCCGATCTGTGGCCGGACGGCGGCCAGCTCCAGCAGTGGATGCCGCCGAGCAAGGCGTTCCTCGACGACTGGATGGCGCGCACCGCGGAACTGGTCGACAAATATCAGCCCGAGCTGATCTATTTCGACTGGTGGACGTCGGCGCCGCTGTTCGAGCCGCTGATGCGCGATACCGCCGCTTATTATTACAACCGCTCGGCCGAGCGGAACTATCAGGGCATCATCGCCTACAAGGGGTCGCAGTTCGCCGAAGGCAGCGCCCTGTTCGACATGGAGCGCGGCAAGACCGACGCGCTCAAGCTCACGCCCTGGCAGTCGGACACGTCGGTCAGCGTGCATAGCTGGGGCTATGCGCAGAACGACGAATATCGCACCCCGCAGTCGCTGGTCGCCGATCTGATCGACGTCGTCAGCAAGAACGGCAATCTGCTCCTCAATGTCGGGCCCAAGGCCGACGGTACGATCCCCGACGAGATCGCGACCGTGCTGCGCGGTATGGGCGGCTGGCTGAAGGTCAATGGAGAGGCGATCTACGGCACGCGCCCCTTCCACTATTTCGGCGAAGGGCCCACCAAGTCGGGGCAGGTGCGCGTCGGCGGCCAGGTCGAGGAATCGGCGCGCAAGGGCTTCGTTCCCGCCGACATCCGCTTCACCACCAAGGGCGACACGGTCTACGCGCTGGGCCTCGCCTGGCCGCAGGACGGCGAGGTGCTGGTCAAGACGCTCTACAAGGGGACGCCCTATCTCGACGCGCCGATCAAGAGCATCGAGCTGCTCGGGGCCGGCGCGATCGACTGGGAGCAGACGCCGACCGGCCTGCGGGTCAAATTGCCCGCGAACGCGGCCGCGAAGGATTATCCCTATACGCTGAAGATCCGGGTGCGTTGACGCCCGGCTGACCTGGGAGGGTAGGATGGTTGCCATGCGCAGGCGCGCAGGCGTGCTCGCCGCGATCTGTTTCACGATCCTTTGTCCGGGGATGGCGGCGAACGCGGCGGCGCAGGATGCGCCGGTGCCGCTGCAGCCCTATCCGGTCAATCACGAGCTGCGCGTCGATTCGGACGCCGATGTCCGTTTCCTGCACGACGGCCCGGCGGGCAGCCACGGCTTCATCGAGGTTCGGGACGGCCATCTCTATCGCCCCGACGGCAAGCGCTTCCGTTGCTGGGGCGTCAACATCACCGGCTTCAGCCTCGGTTCGGCCGAAATCCCCCCGAACGCCGAAGCGCGCGAGACGGCGGCGGCACTCGCGCGGCTCGGCATCAATTGCGTGCGGATGCACTTCCTCGACATGCCGGTGAGCCGGACGCCCAAGGAGGGAAGCGGCAAGGGCCCCGACCCGACGCCGCACAAGGATTCGCCGTCGGGGCTGATCGCCGACGGGCCGACCTCGCGCGTGCTCGATCCGGCCGCGCTCGCGCGGTTCGATTACTGGTTCGCCGAGCTCAAGAAGAACGGCATCTACGTCAACTTCAATCTGAATGTCGGGCGGACCTATCGCGGCGGCGATGGCGTGCCCGACGCCGATCTGATCGGCAGCGCCAAGGCCTATACCTATTTCGGGCCCGAGCTGATCGCGCTGCAAAAGGAATATGCGAAGCAGCTTCTGGGGCACCTCAACCCTTATACCCAGCTGCGCTATGCCGACGATCCGGCGGTCGTCACGGTCGAGGTCGTCAACGAGAATTCCTTGCTCGAATTCTGGATGCGGAACTGGCTGCGCGGCGAGCGGGTGAAGGGGGGCAGGAACCTCCAGCTCGACATGACGCCACACTATCAGGCGCTGCTGGTCGAAATGTACAACGACTGGCTCGCGAAGAACCGCACGCCCGCCGAGGTTGCCGAGCTGCAGCGGATCGCGGGCGTGGCGGCGGGACAGCCGGTGCCGTTCATGCGCCGCGGCGACCATCCCGCCGCGCCGCGGCTCCGCCTCGATGCCGAGCTCGGCTTCCTGACCCAGGTCGAGATCGATTTCCACGCCGACATGAAGCGCTTTCTCACACAGGAAATCGGCGTCAAATCCCCGATCGTCCCGATGGCCGACCACACTTATTTCATCGCCAACCAGCCGCTGATGCGCACCGCGATGAAGTCCGATATCATGGACGCGCACGTCTATTGGCAGCATCCCGCCATCTACGGGAAGCGCAATGAGCCGATGGTCAACGCGCCCGAGCTGTCGATCATCCAGAAGCTCGCGCGCTCGGCGGTCGCGGGCAAGCCGCTCACCGTCAGCGAGGTCAACCATCCGTGGCCGAGCGACTATGGCGCCGAGATGATCCCGATTCTGGCGTCCTATGCCGCGCTGCAGGATTGGGACGGCATCTTTTTCTATACTTATGAGCCCAAGCTGCACGACAAATGGACGCCGCTGGTGACGGGCGAATTCGACCTCGCGCTCGACCCCGCGAAGATCGCGCAACTGCCCGCGGGCGCATTGATCTTCCTGCGCGGTGACGTTTCGCCGGCGAAGGAGGTGGTGACGCGCTCCTACTCGACCGACCAGATCAGCGAGGCGTCGCGGATGCCGCGCGCCGAGATGCCATACTACACCCCGGGCTTCGACAAGAGGATTCCGCTGGTGCACGGCTCGCGGGTGTCGTGCCTCGATTGCAAGCCGAGCCTGCCGGCGCCGCTACCGCCCGCCAACCCGATCGTCTCCGACACCGGCGAACTCAGCTGGAAGACCAGCGACGGCCAGGATGGCATCGTCAGCGTCAACGCCCCGCGCAGCCAGGCGCTGGTGGGGTTCGTGAGCGCCAACCCCAAGGTGCAGACGCGCAACCTCTCGGCGGACATCCGCAATGATTTTGCCGCGATCACGCTGTCGTCGCTCGACGGCAAGCCGCTCAACCTGTCGAACCTTATGCTGCTCACCACCACCGGTAAGGTCGAAAATACCGGCCAGAGCTGGAATGCGCGCCACGCGATGCTCTCCAACTGGGGCAGCGCGCCGACGCTGATCGAGCCGATCACGGGCTGGATCCAGCTCAAGGACCTGGAGGGCGCGATCGGCGTTTCGGCGCAGGCGCTCGACGGATCGGCGGGGCCGATCGGCCCCGCGATCCGCGGCAAGATGATCGAGCCCGGCTGGGAGATCGCCGTCGGCACGCCCGCGACCACCACTTATCTGATCCGCGTCGAGCGCTGATCCACGAACAGGGGGAATGAACATGAAGCTTGGTCTCGTCAGCGCGCTCGCGCTGATCGCCGCGACGCCGGCCGCCGCGCAGGACATTGCGATGCAGCCCTTTCCGGTCGACCATGAGGTGCGCGTCGATTCGGAAGCGGATGCCCGCTTCCTGCTCGACGGGCCGGCGGGCAAATATGGCTTCATCGAAGCGCGCGACGGCCATCTCTATCGCCCCGACGGCAAGCGCTTCCGCTGCTGGGGCGTCAATCTGACCGGCTGGACGGTCGGGGGTGAGGAAATCCCGTCGCACAAGGACGCCGAAACCTATGCCGCCGCGCTGGCGCGGCTGGGCGTCAATTGCGTGCGGATGCACTTTCTCGACCGGCCCGATACCGAGAACAAGGTCCGCAACGAAGGCGCCGATCGCGGCCCCAACGCCGGCCCCTTCACCCACGGACCGCGCGGGCTGATCCGGGGTGATGTCGACAACAGCCGCGAGCTCAATGCCGAGCGATTGGACCGGCTCGACTATTGGTTCGCCGAGCTCAAGAAGAACGGCATCTACGTCAATTTCAACCTGAACGTCGGACGCGTCTTCAAGCCCGGCGACGGCGTGCCCGACGCCGATCTGATCGGCAATGCCAAGGCCTATACCTACTTCGGGCCGGAGCTGGTCGCGCTGCAGAAGGAATATGCCCAGCAGCTCCTCGGGCACCTCAATCCCTATACTAAGCTGCGCTACGCCGACGATCCGGCGGTGATGACCGTCGAGGTCGTCAATGAGAATTCGATCCTCGAATTCTGGATGCGCAACTGGCTGCGCGGCGAGCGGGTGAAAGGCGGCAAGAACCTCCAGCTCGACATGACGCCGCACTATCAGGCGCTGCTGGTGAGTATGTACAACGATTGGCTGGCCAAGAACCGCAAGCCCGCCGAAATCGCGCAGCTTCGCACGCTGGCGGGCGTGGCGGTGGGGCAGCCGGTGCCGTTCATGCGCCGCGGCGACCATCCCGACGCGCCGCGGCTCCGCCTCGATGCCGAGCTCGCCTTCCTGACGCAGGTCGAGATCGACTTCCACGCCGACATGAAGCGCTTCCTGAAGGAAGAGATCGGGGTGAAGGCGCCGGTCGTCCCGCTCGCCGATCACACCTATTTCATCGCCAACCAGCCGCTGATGCGCACCGCGATGAAGTCCGACATCCTCGATGCCCATGTCTATTGGCAGCACCCCGCCATCTACGGGAAGCGCAACGAACCGATGGTCAATTCGCCCGATCTGTCGATCATCCAGAAGCTCGCGCGCAGCGCCGCGGTCGGCAAGCCCTATACGGTCAGCGAGGTCAATCATCCCTGGCCCAGCGAATATGGGGCGGAGATGATCCCGATCCTCGCATCCTACGCGGCGCTGCAGGACTGGGACGGCATCTTCTTCTACACCTTCGAGACGAAGATCAGCGGGCAGTGGAAGCCGGCGGTCGCCGATCATTTCGACATCACGCTCGAACCGGCGAAGATGGCGCAGATGCCCGCGGGCGCGATGATCTTCCTGCGCGGCGACGTCTCGGCGGCGAAGGAGGTGATGACGCGCTCCTACTCGACCGACCAGATCAGCGAGGCGTCGCGGATGCCGCGCGCCGAGATGCCCTATTATACGCCGGGCTTCGACAAGAGGATTCCGCTGGTGCACGGCTCGCGGGTATCGTGCCTCGACTGCAAGCCGAGCCTGCCCGCGCCGCTGCCGCCCGCGAACCCGATCGTCTCCGACACCGGCGAACTCAGCTGGAAGACCAGCGACGGCCAGGACGGCATCGTCAGCGTGAATGCCCCGCGCAGCCAGGCGCTCGTCGGCTTCGTCAGCGCCAACCCCAAAGTGCAGACGCGCAATCTGGCCGCGGGCGATATCCGCAACCGCTTCGCCGCGATCACCTTGTCGTCGCTCGACGGCAAGCCGCTCAACCTGTCCGACCGGATGCTGCTCACCACGACCGGCAAGGTCGAGAACAGCGGGCAGAAATGGGACGAGCGCCGCGCGATGCTGACCGATTGGGGCACCGCGCCGACGCTGATCGAGCCGATCACGGGCTGGATCCAGCTCAAGGATCTGGAGGGCGCGATCGGCGTCTCGGCGCAGGCGCTCGACGGATCGGCCCGGCCGATCGGCCCGGTGATCCGCGGCAAGATGATCGAGCCCGGCTGGGAGATCGCCGTCGGCACGCCCGCGACCACCACCTACCTGATCCGCGTCGAACGATGATCCGAACCCCGCGCCTGACCCGCCGCGGTCTGCTCGCGGCGACGCTGGCGACCTCTATCGTGCCTGGCCGCGCGCTGGCGGCGGGGCGCGGCGGCGTGCGACCGGTGGACCTGCGCGTCGAGTGGCGCGGCCGGCCGCTCGGTGTCGACGGGCTGCGGCCGCGCTTCACCTGGACGATCGCGGCCGGTGCCGAGGTGCGCGGCGTGCGCCAGTCGGCATGGCGGATCGTGGTGGCGGAGAGCGCGGAGGCCGCGGCGGCGGGCCGGGGCGATATATGGGACAGCGGCCGGGTGGCGGATGGCCGGCTGCGCGGGCAGCCGGCTCGGCATCTTCCGCTGGCTTCGCAGACGCCCTATTTTTGGTCGCTGATGGTCTGGGACGAGGCGGGACGCGCGTCGGACTGGTCAGAGCCCGAGCGCTTCGTCACCGGCGTCATCGGCGACTGGCAGGCGCGCTGGATCGCGGCCGAGAAGGGCTGGCCGGTGGCGATCGCCGAATCGCGCAAGCCCGCGCCGGTGCCGGGCCCCAAGCCGATGCCGCTGTTCCGCCGCGACTTCGCCCTCGGCGAGCCGGTCGCGCATGCCTTTCTGTCGATCGTCGGGCTCGGCCACCATGCGGTGAGCATCAACGGGCGCGAGGCGCACGCGTCGATGCTCGATCCGGGCTGGACCGACTATCGCAAGACCGTCCTCTACACGACCTACGACGTGACAGACCTGCTGCGGCCGGGGGAGAATGCGATCGGCGTGATGCTCGGCAACGGCATGTACAATGTCGAAGGCGCGGAGGGCCGCTACAAGAAATTCGTCGGCACCTTCGGCCAGCCGCGCCTGCTGGCGCAGCTCGTCGTCGTGCTGGCCAGCGGCGAGCGCGTGGTCGTCGCGAGCGACGGCGCGTGGACGACGCGGCCGGGGCCGATCGTCTTTTCTTCGATCTATGGCGGCGAGGATCATGACGCGCGGCGCGAGATCGCGGGCTGGGACCGCGCCGGGGCGCCGCGCGACGGCTGGGCGCCGGTGCTGCTGGTCGATGCGCCGGAGGGACGTCTGAAGGCGCAGGCGATTCCGCCGATGGCGGTCGCGACGACCTATCCGACGGTTGCCGTGACCGAGCCGCGGCCGGGCGTCTTCGTCTATGATTTCGGGATGAATTGTTCGAGCCGCCCGGCGCTCGCGGTGCGCGGGCCGGCGGGCGCGACCGTCCGGCTCAGCCCTTCGGAGGTGCTGGGGGCGGACGGCCTGATCGCGCCGCGCAGCATCGGCGCGCGGCCGGGACTGCCGGTGCATTACAGCTACACGCTCGCGGGCCGCGACGGAGGCGAGACATGGCGCCCGCGCTTCACCTATTGCGGGTCGCGCTATCTTCAGGTCGAAGGCGCGGTGCCGGCCGATCGCGCTGGGCCGGGCGACGTCGCGATCGTCTCGCTCGCGAGCGAGTTCGTGCACACCGACATGCCGCAGGTGGGGCGTTTCGGCGCGGGCCAGGCGCTGCTCGTCCAGACCCACGACCTGATCCGCCAGGCGGTGCTCAGCAATTCGGCGAGCGTGTTCACCGACTGCCCGCACCGCGAGAAGCTCGGCTGGCTCGAACAGGACCATCTGAACGCCGAAACCGTGCTCTATCTCGAGGACGGCGCGACGATGTACGAAAAGACGATCGCCGACATCGTCGACGCGCAATTGCCGAGCGGGCAAATTCCCGAGATCGCGCCCGAATATGTCCAGTTCACCGGACCCGACGACATGTTCCGCGATTCGCCCGAATGGGGCGGCGCGGTCGTGATCGCCGCGTGGAAGGCCTATAAATTCTATGGCGACCCGCGCATCCTCGAGGTCGGCTATCCCGCGATGCGGCGCTATGCCGATCATATCGAGGGCAAGCGCACCGCGAAGGGCCTCGTCGACTATGGCCTCGGCGACTGGCTCGACCTCGGCCCGCGCGAAAACGGCAAGCGGGTCCAGCTGACCAGCATGGGCGTGACCGCGACCGCGACCTATTTCCAGATGCTCGCCTGCCTCGGCGACATCGCGCGGCGCCTGGGGCGGCCGCAAGCGGAAATCGCGGACTTCGCGCAGCGCGCGGCGAGCGTGAAGGCGGCGTTCAACGCGGCCTTCTACCGCGCCGACAAAGGGCTCTACGATAGCGGCAGCCAGACCGCCAACGCGATGCCGCTCGCGCTCGGCATGACCCCGGCGGGCGAGGAGGGGCGTGTTCTGGACGCGCTGGTCGCCGACATTCGGGCGCGCGGCGACCATGTCAGCGCGGGCGACATCGGCTTCCACTATGTGGTGCGCGCGCTCGCCGAGCATGGCCGGCCCGACGTGCTGCACGCGATGCTCTCGCGCACCGACGCACCGAGCTATGGCGCGCAGATCGCCGCGGGCGCGACCGCCCTCACAGAGAATTGGGATCCGTCGCACGGCGGGTCGCAGAATCATTTCATGCTCGGCCATGCGCTGGGCTGGCTCTATGGCGGGCTCGGCGGGGTGACGGTCGATTTCTGGCGGATGGATGCGCCGCCGATCCGGATCGCGCCGCAATGCGTGCCGGGGCTGGATTCGGCGTCGGTCGAATATCGGTCGGTGCTCGGCCCGATCCGCAGCATATGGACGCGCGAAGGACGCCGGATGCGGTTCGAGATCGACATCCCCGCGGGCAGCGACGCGACGATCGTGCTGCCCGCCGCGCTATCGGACCTGCGCGAAGGACGTGCAGCGGCCGCACGGGCCCAAGGCGTGGCGCGCGCCGTCGAGCGGGCGGGCGCGGCGGTGCTGACGGTCGGGTCCGGCCGCTACCGGTTCACGACCTAGCGGCAGCCCTGGCCCAGGATCACCGGCAGCGCCGTCTTCGCCATCGTCGCATAGCCCGCGTCATTGGGATGAAGGTGGTCGCCGATCTGTTCGGAGAGGCGCATCACCGACGGCTTGCCGGGTTCCCCCATCGCCGCGTCGAAGTCGATCAGGCCGTCGAAGCGCGCGCGGTTCGCGCGGATCCAGGCGTTGACCGCCTGGCGGCGCTGCTCGCCCTCCGCGCTCGCATAGGCGGCGCCTTCATAGGGGAGCAGCGTGCCGAAGATCACCTTGAGCCCGCGGCCTTTCGCGCGGGTGAGCAATTGCTCATAGGCGGCGATCAGCCGGTCGGCGGGGGCCTGCCACTCCTTGGCGGGGTCCCTGACGTTGCCGATGTCGTTGATGCCTTCGAGGATCACGACATGCGTCGCGCTGGGCACGCCGAGCACGTCGCGGTCGAAGCGCGCTAGCGCCGCCGGGCCGCGGCCCTGGCTGAGCAGCCGGTTGCCGCTGATCCCTTCGTTGGCGATCGCCCAGCAGCGCCCCTTGGGGTTCGCGGCGAGCAGACGGCCGAGCTGAGCGGGCCAGCTCATCGCGCGCGACGCGCCCGCGCCTTCGGTGATCGAATCGCCGAAGGTCACGAGCACGCGGGTGGTCGCCGACGCGCCGCCGACCTCGAGCGCGCTGGCGACGCCGGAGGCGCGCGCGCGGCGCGGATCGGGAAGGTCGACCAGCGCGGTGGCGTCGCCCGCCACGATATCGACCATCTGCGCATGCGCGGGCGGCGCGACCTCGTCGGGGAAATAGATCGACAGGGCGAGCCGTTCGCCGGCCTCGACCGGATAGTCGATGGCATCGGACAGCATCGGCGCGTGCGCGGGAATCCGGGCATCGCGGGCGCCGCCGAAGGTCAGCGCGCGCAGGCTGCCCGCGACGGGCCTGCCATCGGCGTCGAGCCGGAGGATCGACGCGGCGCCGATGCGCAGCGGCGCCTCCGACAGCTCGTTGCTGAGCCGGACGCGCAGGGTCCGTCCGGCGGTCCCCACGTGCAGCTCCTGCCGCACCGTCTCGTCCTTGAACGGGCGGCCGAGGCCGTCGCGGATCGCGGGCTCGTAACCGATCGGTGGCCCAGACCAGGCGGGCACCCAGCGGTCGGGCTCGGCGGCGTGGACGCTTCCCGCCGCGGCGAGCAGCGCCGCAAGGGCGAGCATTCTTCTCATCGCGGGCTTCCGGGCAGGGTGAACCAGGCGACGCCATGCGCTGCGACCCGGCCGCCCGCCCAGTCGCCGCCGGCCGGTTTCGCGCCGGCGGGAAGCGTCAGGGGATGCGCCTCCTTGCCGTGATTGATCGCGATCAGGATGCGCTTTCCCTTCCCTTCGCGCTCGGCGATTTCGAAGTCGGGATGCGCGCCGGCGATCACTGGCGTCACCTTCGCCTCGGCGAGCAGGTCGGCGGCGAGCGTGTTCATCGTCGCGGGGTCGAGCCAGGCGCCGACATAGGTGATGCTGCCGCTCCCGACCTTGCGCGTGACGATGGCGGCCTTGCCGTCGAGCCAGCCGCCCGGGTCGCGATAGGTGGCGATCGTGCGCACGTCGGGCGCGGTCGGCGTCAGCTCCTCGGCCCAGATCGAGGCCTTGCCGGCGATGGCGCCGGTCAGCGAGACGCCTTCGTCGAGCGCATAATATTGCGCGACCTCAGCGCCGAGCAGGTCGGCGAGCGGCCCCGGCTGCGTGCGGGGATAGAGCGCGTTGGCATCGTCGCGCATCCCCGACCGCGGGCCGAGGACGAGATGCCCGCCGCCGCGGACATAGGCTTCGAGCGCGGCGGCCTCCGTTTCGGTCATCACCATCATGTTCGGCGCGACCACGAGGCGGTAGCGCGCGAGGTCGGCGTCGGGCGAGATCACGTGCACGCCCTGCGACTGCACCCGGATCGGCCGGTAGAAATCGGTGAAGGCCTTGATCGGATCGAAATCCCGGTGATGGCGCTGGAGATCGATCGCCCAGCGGCTGTCATAGGAATAGAGCATCGCGACGTCGGCCGCCGGCGCCGTGTCCGCGAGCAGCGGCGCGGCGCGCGTGAGGTCGGCCGCGATGCGCGCGATTTCGGGCTGGATCGGATTGGGCTTGCCGTCCTGGCCCAGGATCGCGCCGTGATAGGTCTCCTGCCCGTTGGCGGCCGGGCGCCATTGCCAATAGAGAATGGCGTCGGCGCCGTGCGCCACCGCCTGCCACGCCATTTCGCGCACCTGGCCGGGGTCGAGCGCGCGGTTCACCGGCACCCAGTCGACGCGGCCGGGCTGGGTTTCCATCAGCCAGAAATTGCGCTGCTTGTAGCCGCGCACGAGGTCGTGATTGGCGCCGTTGGCGACCCAGTCGGGACGGCCGTCGGGGATATAATTGTCCCACGAGGCGATATCGAGATCGCGGTGCATGACGAAATGGTCGAAGCCCGCGTTCCAGAACATCGTGTTGGTGGTGATGAAGGACCGCTTGTCGATCAGCGGCCGGATCGCCTTCGCCTGATTCTGGACGAAGTCGGTCCACATCCGGGTGGTGAAATGCCGGAAATCGAGCAGCAGCCCGGGGTTCTGCTGGCCGGTCTGGTGCAGCGGCACCTGGTCGAAGCTGTTGTAGAACTGGCTCCAATATTGCGTCGTCCAACGCTTGTTGAGATTGTCGATGGTGCCGTAGCGCTGCTTCAGGAAGGCGTGCCACGCCGCGATCGCCTCGGGGTCCCACGACGGCGGCCCGACCTCATTGTCGATCTGCCAGCCGACCACCGCGGGATGCCGGCCGTAGCGCTTTGCCATTTCGGTCGCGATGCGGCGCGAAAAATCGCGGTAGCGCTGGCTGGCGAAGGAGAAGTGGCGGCGGCCGCCGTGGCCGGCGCGCACGCCCTTTTCGTCGATGCGGAGCGTGTCGGGATAGGTCTGGGTCAGCCATGCCGGCGGCGCTGCGGTCGGCGTGCCGATCACCACCATGAAGCCGTGGCGCTGGGCCGCGGCGATGGCGCGGTCCATCCAGGCGAAGTCGAACTTACCTTCGACGGGCTCCATCCGGCTCCACGCGAATTCGCCGATTCGCACCGTGTTGAAGCCGGTGTCGCGCATCATCTTGAGGTCGGTGTCCCAGCGCTCCTCGGGCCATTGCTCGGGATACCAGGCGACGCCGACCGCGATCGCGGGCCGGTCGGGATAGGCGGTGGCGCGCTGGGGGAAGGCCGTGGGCGCCGTATCGGCGGCGGGCTGCGCGTGCGCCGCGGTTCCCGCCAATGCGACCGCCATCAACGCCCATTTTCCCCAACCAGCCATGACCCCTCCGATTTTCCGCTTCGTTGAATGTTGGGGAGGCGCATAACACGGTGGCGCCGCAAAATAATAGTTTTATATGACATTTGACGACGAGCTGTTATCGACAGGCGAACCGGGAAAGAGGAGAGGACGAACTATGGCGCGTTTCGGATATTGGCTGGCCGGAAGCGCCTTGATCCTCCTCCCGATCTGGAGCGCGGCCGCGCAGACGGCGTCCGACGGGCCGACGCCCGAGGCGTTCCGCGATCCCCCCGCCGAAGCGCGCCCCGGCACCTTCTATCACTGGATGAACGGCAATGTGACCGCGGCGGGACTCGACGCCGACCTCGCGTCGATGCACGAGATCGGGCTGGGCAGCGTTATGGCGTTCGACGGCAGCAACGACGTGCCCAAGGGGCCGGTCGACTATCTCAGCCCCCACTGGCTCGAACTGATGACGCACATGATGGACAAGGCCGACCAGCTGGGGCTCAAGGTCGGCATGCACAATGCGCCGGGCTGGTCGTCGTCGGGCGGGCCGTGGATCACCCCCGACCGCTCGATGCAGCAGATCAGCTGGACCGAAACCACGGTCGCCGGCGGCAAGCCGCTCCGGCTCAAGCTCGCGCGGCCCTATGCGAAACGCGGCTATTACCGCGACGCCGCGGTGCTCGCCTATCCCGCGAGCGCGGGCGACGACAGCGTCTACAGCGATGCGGTGCAATCGATGCGCGCCGCCCTCGACATAGCACCGGCGACGCTGACCGACCGCGATCTCCACAGCGCGGCCGAAGTCACGCCCGCCGCACCGCTGATCGTGACGATGAAGCGGCCATTCGCGGCGCAGTCGGTCACGCTCTATGGCGATGCGGATTCGGGGCCCTTCACCGCGACGATCGAAGCCTCGCAGGACGGCAGCAACTGGACGCGGATCGGCCAGGTGTCGGCGCCCGTCCAGCATGAGCGCGGGATCGAGGCGCCGGGGACGCTCAACTTCCCGGCGGTCGAGGCGCGCTATTTCCGCGTCACGCCCAAGGCCGGGGTCAAGCTGGCCGAGGCGCTGTTCCACGCGACGCCGCGCATCGACGACTGGGGTGCAAAGGCCGAGCATCTCTATCGCCCGCCGACGGCGGTCGAGACGCATCCGACCGACCTGCGTGCCGGCGACGCCATCGATCCCGCGAAGGTGATCGACATCGCCGCGAACCTCGGCGCCGACGGAACCCTCGACTGGACGCCGCCGCCGGGCCGTTGGACGATCCTGCGCTTCGGCCACACCACGACGGGGCATCTGAACGTCGCCGCGTCGGATGCCGGACGCGGGCTCGAGGTCGACAAGCTCAGCGCCAGCGCGGTCGATTTCCAGTTCAAAAACAGCGTCCAGCGTATGCTGAAAGCGGCCGGGCCGTTGGCGGGCAAGACCTTCGATTCGCTGATGATCGACAGCTATGAGGCGGGGCTGCAGAACTGGACGCCGGACCTGCCGGCCGAGTTCAGCAAGCGTGCGGGCTATGCGATCACCCCCTATCTGCCCGCGCTGACCGGCCGGATCGTCGGCGACCTCGACGCCTCGAACCGCTTTCTGTTCGATTTCCGGCGAACGCTCGCCGACCTGACGGCCGACAATTATTACGGGCGGATGCAGGAGCATGCGCGCGCCGCGGGCCTTCGCTTCCATGTCGAGGCCTATGGACCGGGCCCCTTCGATTCGCTTCAGGTCTCGGGGCTGGTCGACGTACCCTCCACCGAATTCTGGACGCGCACGCCGTGGACGGACAACCGCACGGTCAAGATGGTGGCATCGGCGGCGCATACTTACGGCCGCCCCGTCGTCGCGGCCGAATCCTTCACGGGCGAGGCCGAAACGAGCCGCTGGCAGGATTATCCCTACGCTCTGAAGACGCTGGGCGACCAGATGTTCGTTCAGGGCGTGAACAAGATCCTTTTCCACCGCTACGCGCACCAGCCTAATCCCAATGCCGCGCCGGGCATGACGATGGGGCCGTGGGGGGTGAATCTCGACCGGTCGAACACCTGGTTCGGGCAGGCGCGGCCGTGGATCGATTATCTCGCGCGCAGCCAATATATGCTGCGCCAGGGCCATTATGTCGCCGACGTGCTGTTCTTCGTCGGGGAGGAGACGCCCAACCAGGCCGAATATGTCCGCCCCGACGTGTCGCCCGACACCAATCCGAAGATCGGCCAGTATTTCGACCCGCAGATGCCGCCCGGCGGCTATCAGTATGACCTCGTCAATGCCGAGGTGCTGCTGACGCGGGCGAGCGTGAAGGACGGGCGGATCGTGCTGCCCAACGGCGCGAGCTATCGCTTGCTTGTGCTGCCCGCGACGCTTTCGAGCATGACGCCGAAGCTCGCCGCGCGCCTCCGTTCGCTGGTCGAACAAGGGGCGGCGGTGCTGGGCCCCAAGCCCGAGCATTCGATGACGCTGGCGGGCAAGGCCGACGGCGACGCGGCGTTCCGCGGCGCGATCGACGGGCTGTGGGGTGCGGCTTCACCGGACGCCGCGCCGCGCAAGGTGGGTGCGGGCACGGTCTTCGCGCAGGGCAGCATCGCCGACGCGCTGGCCGCGCTCAAGGTCGCACCCGACGCGCAATGCCGTACGCGGACGCCCGATGGGCAGCTCGTATGGATGCACCGCGCGCTGACCGGCCGCGACATGTATTTCGTCGCCAACCGCCAGCGCCGTGCGGAAACGGTGACCTGCACCTTCCGCGTCGGCGATGCGGCGCCCGCGCTCTGGGATGCCGAGACCGGGACGATCGCCCGGCCCGCCCTGTTCGAGACCGGCCGCGATGCGACCACGGTGACCTTCGACCTGACGCCCGCGGGCTCCACCTTCGTCATGCTCGACGATGCCGCGGGCGCGAAGGGCGTCGGCTGGGTCGCGCGCGACGGCCAGCGCGTCGCCGCGGTCGATCCCGGGCCCGCGGCGCGGGCGGAGGCACCCGCGGACAGCTTCACCCTCTCGCTCTGGGCCAAGCCCGACATCGACCTGCGCGTCATGCCCGACGAAACGGTCGACGGGCGGATCAACGAGACCGGCAAGAATTATCTGATCAATGCGCGGTCGGGCCGCGACATGCACGGCGACGGCACGGCGGTCGCGGGCCTCGCGCTCGGGCGCAACGGCGCCTTCGTGATCGAGCGCGAATCCCCCGACAGCGTGCCGGCGGTCCTCGTCAGCCATGCGCCGGTCGCGGGTTGGACGCATGTCGCGCTGGTCTATGATCGCGGCACGCCGAGCCTGTATCTGAACGGCAAGCTCGTGCGGACCGGCCGCAAGAGCGGGCGCCGCGTGTTCGCGGGCGGCGGCGATGCGCCGTCGCCCAATGGGGTCACCTATTTCTTCGAAGGCAATGCGACGCCGCTCGCGACGGTGCCGCGCGCGCTCTCGGCGGCGGAGATCGCGTCCGAGGCGGCCGGCGGCCCCCCGGCGGCCCCGATCGCCGCCACACCCGTCGTGCTCGAACGGCGCGGCGACGGGCGGCTGCAGGCGCTCGCCTGGGAAAGCGGCCGCTACACGGTCGAGGGCGGCGGCAGCTTTACCGTGAAGGTTCCGGCGCCGATCGCGGTCGAGGGCGCTTGGGCGGTGCGCTTCCAGCCCGGGCGCGGCGCGCCCGAGGCGATCACGCTGCCGAGCCTCGCGTCGCTCAGCCGTCACGCCGACGACGGCGTGCGCCATTTCTCGGGCACCGCGACCTACGAGCGGACGATCGACGTGCCCGCGGCCGCGCTTCGGAAGGGGCGGCGCGTGTTCCTCGATCTCGGGCGGGTCGAGGTGCTGTCGGGGGTCAAGGTGAACGGGACCGATCTCGGCGTCGTTTGGAAGGAGCCCTATCGCGTCGACATCACCGATGTGGTCAAGCCGGGCGCGAACCGCGTGTCGCTCGCCGTCACCAATTTGTGGGCCAACCGGATGATCGCCGACGCGGCGCTGCCCGAGGAGGGCCCGTTCGTCGACGCCGAATGGCCGGTCGGCGAACGCTTTTCGGCGGACGGCAAGAAGACTCCGGTCATGGCGCGCAAGATCACGGCGCTCCCCGACTGGTACAAGGCGGGCGAGGCCAAGCCCGCGGGCGGGCGCGTCACCTTCTCGACCTGGACCTTCTACGGCAAGGACGAGCCGCTGCTCGATTCGGGGCTGCTCGGACCGGTGCGGCTGCTGTTCGCGGACGAGGTGACGGTCAAATGAGCCGGGGGCGCTTCCCTGTCCGCGCAACGAAGGGACCGGGATGAAATACGCGCTGCTCGGCAACACCGGCCTGATCGTGTCGCGCCTGGCGTTCGGCGCGTTGACGCTGACGCGGGGCGACACGATGTCGGGCATCGCCAAATTGCAAGGGCCCGATGCCGATGCGATCGTCGGCCGGGCGCTCGATGCGGGCATCAACTTCTTCGACACCGCCGACATCTATGCCTCGGGGCAATCGGAGGAGGTGCTCGGGCAGGCGCTGGCGCCGCATCGCGACGGCGCGGTCATCGCGACCAAGGTCATGGGCCGAACCGGAAGCCCGGTGGTTCAGGCGGGCCTTAGCAAGCGCCATGTGAGCTGGGCGATCGAGCAAAGCCTGCGGCGGCTCGGCACCGATTGGGTCGACGTCTATATCGCGCACAACGAGGATCCCTACACGCCGCTCGAGGAGACGCTCGAGGCGCTCGACGCCGTGGTGCGCGCCGGCAAGGCCCGCTATCTCGGCTTTTCCAACTGGTCGGCGTGGAAAGTCGCCGCGGCGCTCGAACTGCAGCGCGCGAACGGATGGGCGCCCTTCACGCACGGGCAGGTCTATTATTCGCTGCTCGGCCGCGACATCGAACGCGATCTGGTGCCGCTAACGCAGCGCTACGGGACCGGCCTGACCGTCTGGGGGCCGCTCGCCGGCGGGTTCCTGTCGGGCAAGTACCGGCGCGATGCCGCGGCGGCGCCCGGCGATCGGCTCGCGTCGATCGATCCCTTGCCCTTCGATCGCGACCTGGGATTCGCGGTGCTCGACGAACTGCGCGCGATCGCCGGCGACACGGGCGCCAGCGTCGCGCAGGTGGCGCTCGCCTGGCTGCTCGCGAAGCCCGCGGTGACCAGCGTGATCCTGGGGGCGTCGAGTGCGCCGCAACTGGACGAAAATCTCGGCGCGCTCGATTGTTCGCTCGATCCCGGGATGCTGGCGCGGCTCGACGCGCTCACCGCGCCTGCCGAGCTCTATCCGCATTGGCACTGGCGCAATGCCGCCGACCCTGTCACCGAGGCGGCGATCGGAAAGGATGGCGGACGCGGGTGATCGAAACGCGCGCCAGTCCGCTTGCGCTGTCGCGCGTGATAATATTATGAATTGCTGCTGCGCCCAATGGCCCGAATCCGGACTCTTTTGAGGAAATAACAATATGCACGGCCAATCGAATTTCGGACGGTTCACCGATACGGCGCTTTCGAGCCACGATCAGGTGGCGCGCGCGCTGGGCGGAGAAATCCTGGCGGGCGTCTATCCGCCGGGCGCCAAGCTGCCGTCCGAAGCCGAGATGCTCCACCGCTTCGGCGTGTCGCGCACCGTGCTGCGCGAGGTGTTCAAGACGCTGACCGCCAAGGGGCTGATCGTGTCCAAGACGCGCGTGGGCACCACCGTGCTCGACAGCGCCTTCTGGAATTTCTTCGATGCCGACGTGCTGGCGTGGAAGGTCGCGCAGGGGTTCGACATCGCCTTCATCCGCGATCTTGCCGCGATCCGTGTCGCGATCGAGCCGGCCGCGGCGCGCGCCGCGGCGGAAAATGCGACCGCGAAGGATATCGCGTCGATGCGCCGCAGCGTCGCGAGCATGGCGGCGGCATCGACCAGCGCGAGCGAGTTCGCCGAAGCCGACCTCGAATTCCACAAGGCGGTCGGGCAGGCATCGGGCAACGTCCTGATGCGGTCGCTGGCGGCGGTGATCGAAACCGCGCTGCTCGCCTCGTTCCGCATGAGCTCGCCGGTGCACGAGGTCGACGAACATGCCGACAGCGTGAAGGGCCATAGCCGGATCGTCGACGCGATCGAGGCGGGCGACGGCGAAGGGGCCGCGGAGGCGATGCGCGCCATCATCGGCCACGGCGTCGAGCGCATCGAGCGCGCCAAGACGTCGCGCAAGCGCCGCCCGGCGCGCTGATCGGCATTCGATAGCCGGCCTGAATGCACGCCGCGCTTGCGCGCGCGATTTGTATTATTATAAACATAATCCGATCAGGGTAGCGCGCGCGAATCGGCGCGCCGACATCGCATGAGAGGATCGATATGAAGGGCATGGAGCTGGCCGGGGTTTCCCGCCGAGAGTTCGTCCACTGCGCGGCCTGCGCCACGGCGGCCGTGGGTTCGCTGGCGGCGAGCCCGATGGCCCTGGCCGCGGCGCAGCCGGCCGCGCTGCGCGGCAAGGAAGCCGTGCACGAATTTCCCTATGGCGCGGTCAGGCTGACCGGCGGCCGCATCAAGCGCCAGTTCGACCATATCCACGCGCATTTCCTTGCGCTCGACAACGACCGCGTCCTCAAGGTCTTCCGCCAGAATGCGGGCCTTCCCGCGCCGGGGCCCGACATGGGCGGCTGGTACGACCGCGACGGTTTCGTTGCCGGCCTCACCATGGGCCAATATATCTCGGGCCTCGCCCGCCTCGGCGCCGCGACCAACGACAAGGCCGCGCACGAAAAGGTGGCGCTGCTGGTCAGCGAGTGGGGCAAGGCGATGGTCACGGCCACCAACCCCTATGCCGGCCCCAAGGCGCAGGCGCAGTGGGCCGCCTATGTGATGGACAAATATGTCGTCGGCCTCGTCGACGCCTACCGGCTGAGCGGCGTCGAACAGGCGAAGACGCTGCTGCCGATCATCATCGAAAAATGCCGCCCCTATATCTCGCCCGTCTCGCGCGACCGGATCGGCAAGGTCGATCCGCCCTATGACGAGACCTATGTCATTTCGGAGAATCTGTTCCACGTCGCCGAAATCACCGGCGACCAGAAATATCACGACATGGCGGTCCACTATCTTCTGAACAAGGAATGGTTCGACCCGCTCGCCGCTGGCCAGGACGTGCTTCCCACCAAGCACGCCTACAGCCACACGATCGGCAATTCGTCGGGGGCGCAGGCCTTCCTCCACCTCGGCGACGAGAAATATCGCAAGGCGCTGATCAACGCGTGGAAGTTCATGGAGCCGCAACGCTTCGCCAGCGGCGGCTGGGGCCCCGAAGAACAGTTCGTCGTGCTCGGCCAGGGGAATCTCGCCAAGAGCCTCGGCAGCTCGAAGGCGCATTTCGAGACGCCGTGCGGCGCCTTCGCCGACCTCAAGCTCGCGCGCTATCTGGTCCGCTTCACGGGCGAGGCGCAATATGGCGACGGCCTCGAACGCACGCTTTACAACACGATGCTCGCCACGCGCCTGCCCGACAGCGACGGCGGCTATCCCTATTATTCGGATTATGGCGCGGCGGGCGAGAAGCGCTATTACCACCAGAAGTGGCCGTGCTGCTCGGGCACGCTGGTGCAGGGCGTCGCGGACTATGTCCTCAACGCCTATTTCCACGACGACGACAATCTGCTGGTCAACCTCTACACCCCGTCCGAAGTCACCTGGGATCGTGCGGGCGGCGCCGTCGAGGTGGTGCAGGAGACCGATTATCCGGTCGGAGACACGGTGAAGCTGACGGTGCGCAAGGCCGGCAACGGCCGCTTCGCGATGAAGCTGCGCATTCCGGCCTGGACCCGGGGCGCGAGCCTGTCGGTCAACGGCCGCGCGCAGGAGGCCACTCCCGGCCAGCTTGCCGTCGTCAGCCGCAACTGGAAGGCCGGCGACACGGTCGAGCTGACCATCCCGCAGCCGCTTCGCACCCTGCCCATCGATCCCGAAAATCCCAATCTTCAGGCGGTGATGCGCGGCGCGGTGATGTATGTCGGCATCAATCCCTGGGAAGGGATCGACGAGGAGGCGATCGCGCTGCCGGGCGCGCTCGAGCCGATGCCGGGCCATGCCGAAAGCTATCGAGCGAAGGTCGGTCAGCGCAATCTGGTGTTCGTGCCCTATTATGCGGTCGATACCGAACGCACGACGACCTATTTCAAGACCGCCTGACCGATGCGCCGCTTCGAGGGCGAATGCGTCGTCATCTCGGGCGGCAACAAGGGGATCGGCCTCGCCATAGCCGAGCGGTTCGCGGCCGAAGGCGCGAATCTGGTGATCGGCGCGATCGAGGAGGATCAGTCGGCCGCGCGGGCGGCGCTCGCGGATTATGGCGTCGGCGTCGTGACGCGTCGCTGCGACGTGACCCGCCCGGCCGAGGTGCGGGCGCTGTTCGACGAGGCCGAGGCCTTCGGCGGCGTCGACGTCGCGGTGCAGAATGCCGGCGTCATCACCATCGCCCGGGTCGAGGATCTGACCGAAGCCGAGTGGGATCTGAACCTCGCGGTCAACACCAAGGGCGTGTTCCTCTGCTGCCAGGAAGCGATCGGGCGGATGCGCGCGCGCGGCAAGGCGGGGCGCCTGATCAACACCGCATCGGGGCAGGCGCGCGACGGCTTCATCTACACGCCGCATTATGCCGCCTCGAAGTTCGGCGTGGTCGGCCTGACCCAGAGCCTCGCGAAGGAAGTCGCGGTGGAAGGCATCACGGTCAACGCGATCTGCCCCGGCATCATCCACACCGACATGTGGGATTATAACGACCGCGAATGGGGCAGGCTGATGGGCGACTACGCCCCCGGCGAGCTGATGGCGGAATGGGTCGCGGGCATCCCGATGAAGCGCGCCGGCCAGGGCAGCGACGTCGCCGCGCTGGTCGCTTTCCTGGCGAGCAGGGATGCGAGCTATATCACCGGCCAGACCATCAACGTCGATGGCGGGCTGATCATGTCCTGACGCACGAGGAACCGTAAAATCCCATGACCGAACCGCGCATCACCGCCACCTACTGGATCGAGACCGCCTTCCCGCTCGCGCAGGCGGCGGAAACGATGGCCGGCGAGCAATCGACCGGCACCTTCGTGCGCGTGCCCGGCGAGACCGACGAACTGCGCGAGGCGCATGCGGCGCGCGTCGAGGAGATCGTCGAGCTGGGCGAAGCGGGCGCGCCCTCGCTGCCGGGATCGGGGCTGCCGAAGTCGGGCGATGCGACCCGCCGCACCGCACGCGTGCGGCTGTCGTGGCCGGTCTCGAACATGGGGCTCTCGCTTCCCAACCTGCTCGCGACGATCAACGGCAATCTCAGCGAGCTCAAGGCCTTCTCGGGTCTGCGCCTGCTCGACGTCGAACTGCCGCCCGAGTTCCTGACCCGCTATCAGGGGCCGCAGTTCGGCGTGGAGGGCACGCGCCGGCTCGCCGGCGTCCACGGTCGCCCGATCATCGGCACCATCATCAAGCCGAGCGTCGGCCTGTCGCCCGAGGCGACGGCCGAGCAGGTTCGCGGGCTGGTCGAGGCGGGGATCGATTTCATCAAGGACGACGAACTGCAGGCCGACGGGCCGCATTGTCCCTTCGACGCGCGGGTGCGGGCGGTGATGCGGGTGATCGACGATCATGCCGACAAGACTGGCAAGAAGGTCATGTACGCCGCCAACCTGACCGGCGAGATCGACGAGATGCTGGCGCGGCACGATATCGTGCTGGCGGCCGGCGGCACCTGTGTGATGGCGAGCATGAATTCGATCGGCCTGCCGGCGATGAAGGTTCTTCGGGCGCATTCGCAGCTGCCGATCCACGGCCATCGCAACGGCTGGGGCCTGCTCGGCCGCTCGCCCGCGATCGGCATGAGCTATATCGCGTTCCAAAAGCTGTGGCGGCTCGCCGGCATCGATCACACCCATGTCAACGGCATCGACAATAAATTCTGCGAGAGCAACGAGAGCGTGATCGCCTCGGCGCGCGAATGCCTGACCCCGATGTTCGACCCGCCGCATCGGGGCTGCGAGATCATGCCGGTCTTCTCCTCGGGCCAGTCGGCGCGGCAGGCGGCGCCGACCTATGCGGCGCTCGGCTCGGTCGACTGCATGTTCGCGGCGGGCGGCGGGATCATGGCGCATCCGGGCGGCCCCGCAGCGGGCGTCCGCGCGCTGCGCCAGGCCTGGGACGCGGCGGTCGCGGGCGTCCCGGTCGACGAGGCCGCGAAGGGCGCGCCCGAGCTCGCCGCCGCGCTGGGGGCGTTCGGCGGGTGAGTCTGCTCTACGCTTTTTACGGGGACGATTTCACCGGCTCGACCGACGTGCTCGAACAGCTCGCCGGGGGCGGGGTGCCGTCGGTCCTCTTCCTTCGGGTACCCGACGCCGCGCTCCGCGCGCGCTTCGCCGACGTACGCGCGATCGGAATCGCGGGCGACAGCCGCAGCCGCTCGCCGGCGTGGATGGACGCCCATCTGCCTGCCGCCTATGGCGCGCTCGGCGAGGCCGCGATCGTCCATTACAAGACCTGCTCGACCTTCGATTCCAGCCCCGAAACCGGCTCGATCGGGCGGGCACTCGATATCGGCCTGCGCCGTTTCGAGGGGCGCGCCGCGATCGCGGTCGGCGCGCCGCATCTGCGGCGCTACGTCGCCTTCGGCAATCTGTTCGCGGCGGCGGGAGAGGAGGTCTATCGCATCGACCGCCACCCGACGATGTCGCGCCACCCGGTCACGCCGATGCACGAGCCCGACCTGATCCGGCATCTGGCGGCGCAGACCGACGCGCGCATCGCGCTGGTCTCGCTCGAAGCGATTCGCGCCGGCCGCGCGGGCGAAGCGTTCGACGCCGCCGATGCCGACGCGGTGCTGTTCGACGGACTATCAATGGACGACCTTGCCGCGACCGGCGGCGTGCTGACCGGGCGCGAGGTGCGCTTTGCCGTGGGCAGCTCGGGCGTCACGCGCGCGCTCGTGCTGGCCTGGCGCGCCGCGGGGCGTATCGCGCAGGCGCCGGCCGAGGCGCGCGCCGCCGAGGCCGACCGCCTGCTGGTCGTCAGCGGGAGCTGTTCGCCCGTCACCGCCCGGCAGATCGCGCGCGCGCCGGCCTCCGGCTTCGCGGCCATAGCGGCCGATGTAGGCGCGCTGCTCGAAGGGTCGTCGGCCGAAGCCGCGCGGCTGGCGGACGCCGCCCTCGCCGGCCTGGCGCACGGCCGCCGCGCCGTGATCCACTCGGCCGAGGGTCCGCTCGACCCCGCCGCGCCGGCGGCCGGCGAGAAGCTGGGCGAAGCGCTCGGGCGGATCGCGCTCGACGTCGTCCGCCGCGCGGGCCTCAAACGGCTGCTGTTCGCGGGCGGCGACACGTCGAGCCACGGGGTCGCGCAATTGGGCATCGATGCGCTGACCTGGGCGGCGCCGATCGAGCGCGGCGCGCCGCTGGTGCGCGCGCATGCCGAGGATCCCGCGATCGACGGGCTCGAACTGGTGCTCAAGGGCGGCCAGATGGGAGGCGAGGATTTCTTCGAGGCGGTGCGGCAGGGGCGTTCGGCCCCGCTCGCCGACGCGCCGTGACGACGCGGCTGGCGCGCCTCGGCCTGCTGGCCGCGGCCGTGCTCGGCCCGGCCGCCGCCGCGCAGGACCATCGCCCGCAATGGGTCGAGGCTTATCAATCGAGCCCGGCCGACTTCGATTTCGTGATCCCGAAGGATATGAAGCTCCCCGACGAGGCCCGCGAGCGGCTGCGCGATCGCCCGCCGGTGGTCGGAACCTTGCGCATGCGGCTGACGCTGGGGGCGTCGGGCCATGCGCTGCGCATCCGGATTTCGAACGAGGACGGCACGGAGCCGCTGCTCGTCGACGGCGCCAGCGTCGGCTTCGCCGCCGACGGCTTCGACGCCCGCGCCGGAACGCTTCGCCCGCTCGCCTTCGGGGGCAAGCGGCGCATCACCATCGCCGCCGGCGCCCCGGCGCTCAGCGATCCGGTCGACCTCGACGCCGCCGCGCTCGATGATATCGTCGTCAGCCTGCACCTGCCCCAGTCCCTCAAGCTCAAGGCGTTCGGCAACCAGCGGATGGCGTTCGCGGCGGGGGATCAGTCGTTGTCGCCGCGTCTCGATGGCGGCGACACGATCATCGGACGGCCGCCGGTCAGCGGCGCGCTGGTGCTGAGCGCCGATCCCCCGCGCGTCATCGTCGCATTGGGTGATTCGATCACCGACGGCAATCGGCCGTATGCCGGACAGCTGCACGGGTGGCCCGAACAGCTGCTGCGCCGCCTGGTCGCGGCCGGAGGGAGCGATCCGGTGACCGTCGTCAACGCCGGCATCGGCGGCAACCGGGTGCTGTCGACGAGCTGGGGCGATGCCGCGCTCGCGCGGTTCGATCGCGATGTCGCGCGGGTCCGGGGCGTGTCGCACGTCATCCTGCTCGAAGGCATCAACGATATCGGCCATGGCGGCTCCAGCACGATGTTCGGCCGGAACCCGCCGCTCGACGTTGCCGACCTGATCGCCGGATACGAGCAGATCATCGCCCGCGCGCACGTCGCGGGGATCAAGGTCGTGATGGGGACGCTGACGCCCTTCGGCGGATCGACCAGCCATTCCCCCGAGCGCGAGGCGCAGCGCCAGGCGGTGAACCAGTGGATTCGCACCGCCGGCGTCGCCGACGCCATCATCGATTTCGATGCGGCGGTCCGCGATCCCCGCAATCCGCTGCATCTGCGTTCCGATTATGATTCGGGCGATCATATCCACCCCAGCGAGGCGGGCTACCGCGCGATGGGCGATGCGATCGACCTCGCGCTGTTCGACCGGGACTGACCCGACACGCCTTGGGCTGGAGTTTGATCCGGCCGACTTGAAGCAAGGGGTTTCTACCCCCCTCTGAACTTCAGCGGAGGGCGGTTTCGGCCGCGACGGCCCTGACCGACTGCCTGCGCTCCGCCCGCGCCGAAAGCCAGGCGCGCACGGGTTCGTCGATCCACACCAGCACCGCCCAGGCCAAGCCGACGGCTGCCGCGATCGTCGCCGCCATCACGCTTCCCATCAGCACCGGGCCCGGCTTGGCGCTCCAATTCCAGTGCGCGAAGAACAGCACGAACGGATAGTGGAGCATATACAGCGGGTAAGATAGCCGCCCGCCGATACGGGCCAGCCAGGTCGTGCCCCGATCGCCCGCGCCGATCATGACGACCAGCGGAAAGGCCACGACCACGCACAGCCAGTCGATCAGCCCGCTCCAGCCCTTGACCAGCGGTACTGCGAACAGCACGATCAGCACCGCCGACAGCAGCGGGAACGCGGCCGGCACCGCGATCTTCAGCCCCAGTCGATGAATCAGCAAGCCCAACGCGAAGGAAGCGATCACCCGGATGGGTGCGCCCCACCAGTCACGCCAGGTGGCCCCCGCATTCATCGAATCCCGCGACAACGCCATCCACAACAGCCCCGCGACGGCCATGGCGGCGATCGCTGCGAGCCATCCCCGGCCGACCCGATGTCCGACCGCCGCATAGGCAAGGTTGATCAGATATTCCTGGAACAGCGACCAGGCGGGGCCATTCAGCGAATGCGTCATGCCCCACATATTGGGCAGCGCCGACGCCGGGATCAGGAACAGCGCCAGCAACAGGTTGGCCGCGAACAAGGCGTAGCCGACGCTGGTGCCGAGTTGCTGCGCGTCGCCGACGAAGGGATTCGCGAGATAGGTGATCGCCCCGAGCAGCGTACCGATCACGACCAGCGGCTGCAGCCGGATCAACCGCCGGGCCACATAGCCGCCAAAGCCAAGCCGCCGCCCCGGAGGCGCAGCGGGCCCGAGCCGCCCGTCATAGGCATGGCCGATCACGAATCCCGACAGGCAGAAGAAGAAATCCACCGCCAGATAGGCACGGGGCAACGGATTCTCGCCGGGCTTCAGGAAAACGAGCTCGAACAGGTGAAAGGCGAAGACCGAGAGTGCGGCAACGCCGCGCAACCCGTCGAGCGTCTGATAATGCGGCGCCCTGTCCACTGCGGTTCTAGCGCTGCAACACCGCCACGCCCTCGGCGGCCAGCGTCACCTTCGCGACCCGGCCGCCTGCGAGCACATCGGTCATCGCCGCCGGGAGCGAGACCTCGCGGGTCTCGCGGCCGTGGTTGACCAGGATCACGATCTCGCGGTCCTCGCCCTCGCGCGTCATCAGTTCGACATCCTCGGGCACCTCGAAGTCGCGCGCCACGCCGGCGTCGATCAGCGCGCCGTCGATCAGCCCCTTCATCACCGCATCGTCGACGAGCGCGCCGACATAGGTGATGCGGCCCTTGCCGACCTTGCGGCTGATAACCGCGGGCTTGCCGTCGAGCCAGCCGTTCGCCTGGCCGTAGCGCAGCAGCACCTCGGTGTCGGGGGCGCTGGTCGAAAGCGCCTCGGCCCAGATGCTCGCCTTGCCCGATCCCACCGCGATCTCTTCGTCGAGCGCGTAGAACTGCTCGACCTGCCCGCCGAGCAGCGCCGCTAGCGGCCCCGGCTGGCGCACCGGTTCGAGCCGGTCATATTCGTCCTTCATGCCCGATCGCGGCCCCAGGATCAGGTGGCCGCCGCCGCGGACATAATCGGCGAGGCGCCGGGCCGTCGCTTCGGTGATGACGTTCAGGCTTGGCGCGACCACCAGCTTGTAGCGCGCGAGCGGCGCTTCGGCCGCCTCGACCACGTCGATCGCGCCGAGTGCGTTCTTGAGCGGCCGATAATAGTCGAGCAGCACCTCGATCTGGTCGTAATCCTTGTGGTGAAGCTGGAAGTCGATCGCCCAGCGGCTGGGATAATCCTGCAGGATCGCGACCGGCGATACCGGCGTCGTGCCCGCGAGCACCGCCGAGGCCTTGGCGAAATCGCGGCCGATCTGCTGCACCTCGGTATAGATGGGGAGCGGCTTGCCGTCGGGGCCGACGATCGATCCGTGCATCGTCTCCTGCCCGTTGAGGGCGTTGCGCCACTGCCAATAGAGCACCGCGTCGGCGCCATGGCCGACCGCCTGCCATGCGAGCGCGCGCGTTTCGCCGGGGTAGAGCATGTTCGACACCGGCGCCCAGTTCACGAAGCCCGGCTGGGTTTCCATGACCCAGAAATTCTGCCGCTTCCATCCGCGCACCAGATCGTGCGTCGCGCCGTTGCGATAGGGCTTGAGGTGCCCCATGCCGACATAATCGTCCCACGAGGTCACATCGAGGTCGCGATTCATCTCGTAGCGATCGAAGCGGTTGGCCCAGCCGAGGCCGCCGAAGTTGATCGTGATGAACTGCTTGTCGCCGATCACCGCGCGGAGCGCGTCGATCTGGTTGCGATGGAAGGCGCGCCACTGCGAGGTGATGAAGCGCTTGAGCTCCAGCATCCAGCCGGGATTCGCCTTGTCATTGTTGAACGGCACCTGCTCCCAGTCGGTATAGGTCTGCGACCAATAGGCGGTGGTCCACGCCGCGTTGAGCTTGTCGAGCGTGCCGTAGCGCTGCTTGAGCCACGCGACCCAGGCGGCACGCGCCTCCGGGTCATAGCTTTCGTCGGTCGGCTCGTTGCCGATCTGCCAGCCGATGACATTGGGCTCGTCCTTCAGCGCCTCGGCCATCTTGGTGACGATCGTTCGCGCGAAGGCGCGGTAGCGCTGCGACGAGATCGAGAATTGGCGGCGCCCGCCATGGCCGAGGCGCTTGCCGCTGCCGTCAACCTGCAGCGTGTCGGGATATTTCTGCGTCATCCACGCCGGCGGCGTGTCGGTCGGCGTGCCGATGACGACCTTCATGCCATATTTGCCGGCGAGGCGCACGGCGCGGACCAGCCAGTCCATCTCATACTGGCCCTCGGTCGGCTCCATCCGGCTCCAGGCATATTCGCCGATGCGCACGACATTCGCGCCGTGCCCCTGCATCAGGCGGAGATCCTCCTCCCACGCGCTTTCGGGCCATTGTTCGGGATACCAGGCCGAGCCGAGCCACAGCCGTTCGTGCGCGACGTCGCGCGCCGCGGCCGTCGCCTTTTGCGGGGCCGTCTGGGCGAGCGCCGCGTGCGGCGCGGCGGCTCCTGCGAGCAGGGCGAGCGCGGCGAGGGGGAGAGCGAAGGTCTTCACGGGTTGGTCCTTGTGGTCGAGGCGTCGTCGAGCAGCAGCGCCCAGTCGTTGCCGGGCGCGGGCGTGCCCGGCGGGGTGAACAGCCGCTTGCCCGTGTTCGCGAAGGTGCCGATCGGCGTCGCCCTGCCGGTGCGCGGATCGAACCAGGCGGCACGCACGCGCTTGCCGCTGATCTTGCCCATCTGCACGTGGAAGGGGCGGCCGGTGTAGGTATAGGCGATGGCGTAGCTCTTGCCGCGGCTCGCGGCGACCCGCTCGTAGCGGGGGCCGCTGTCGGGGACCAGCGACTGGTCGGGCACGCGCTCGAGGAAGGGGCGCGAGAGGATCAGGTCCTTCAGATGGTGCATCTGCGTGGCGCCCGGCGCGTCGAGCGCCTCCTGCCACGACAGGGTGGGCCAATAGGCGTTGGCCTGGGTCCCGCGCACGAAGAACTGCATCACGCTGTTTTCGCCATAGGTGTGGCCGAAGGCGCCCGCGAGCACCGACCACCAGGCATAGCGGCGCACGTCGGCCGGGCCCCAGCGCGGCTCGGGCGCGCGGTCGAGCCCGTGCGGAATATTCTCGTAGCTCGGCTCGGCGTCGATCGTCGGCTTGGCCGGGCTGCGCGACAGGTCGTCGGTGGTGTAGACCCAATTATCCTCGCCGCGCGCGTTGAGCTGATGGTCCTGCGCATAGCTCTGGTGGCCCGACTGATACATGTTGAAGTCGAGCCATTCGGCCGTGTGGAACATCCAGGATGAACTGGCGCGCCCGGCGGGGTGATAGGTCATGAGGTGATCGGGGTCGATCGCGCGGATCGTCTTGCCGAGCGTGTCCCAGGCAAGTGGCGAGAGTTCGGGATAGCGGTCGCCGCCGTTCACCCAGATGAGGTTCGGCTTGTTCTTGTATCGTTCGGCGACGAACTTGCCGATGACCGGGGCGGTGTCGGCGTTGAGCAGGCGGAAGTCGGCGAAATCGCCCCAGACGGGGACCAGCGCGATATAGAGGCCGTGGGCGGCGGCGCGGTCGAACACCCAGTCGAGATGGTCCCAATAATCATATTCGCCGGGTTTGGCGGGATCATTGCCCGGCGTGACGCGCGGCCGGGTGAGGTCGCCGTCGACCAGCGCGGGGCCGGCGACAGGGTTGGCCATGGTCGGGCGATGCAGCATCATCACCTGGATGACATTATAGCCCTGCGCCGCGCGCTTGGCGAAATAGCGCTCGGTCTCCTCGCGGTCGAGCTTGGCGAGCAACAGCCAGCCGGTGTCGCCAAGCCAGAAGAAAGGCTTGCCGCCCGCCTCGAGATAGCGGCCGCCCGCGGATACGGTAAGCGGCGGCGTCTTGTCCTGCGCGATGGCGGGGGTCGCGGCGGTCGACAGGGCGGCTGCGGCGAGCACGGTCATCAGGCGGCGCATGTCATTCATCCCCTCTGTTGCCCGCCCGCTCGAACGGGCGGCGTTTACGGTCAGGCCGCGACGAGCGCGGGCTTGTGGTCGAATCCCTTGGTGCAGTCGATCAGCGCGAACAGCAGGGCGGCGATCAGCACCATCGCCGCGACGCCCTGCAGCGGCAGGTTGTAGTTGCCCGTCGCCGCGACGACATAGCCGAAGGCGACCGAGCAGACGAAGCCGCCGAAGTTCCCCGCGGTGTTCATCATGCCGCTGGCGGTGCCGCCGTAGCGGCCACCGATGGCCATGCACATCGTCCAAGCGGCGGGCAGCATCAGGTCCATCACCATGAACGCCGTGCCGGCGAGCGCCACGATCGCGAACTTGCCGGTGGCGAGGCTCATCGCGACGAGCAGCGCGGCGGTCAGCGTCAGGCAGATGCCGGCGATCAGGCTGTAGGCGCGGCGGATGCCGATCCGCTCGGCGAGGCGGTCGCACAGCACCCCGCCGGCGAGGTTGCCGACGATGCCGAGCAGGAAGGGAACCGAGCCGTAAAGGCCCATTTCGTCCACGGTGAAGCCCGCCTTGACCATCCAGACAGGGAACCAGCCGAAGAAGAACCATGCACCGAAGGCATAGAAGAAATAGGCGATGGAGATGAGCCAGAGCTGCGGCAGGCCCATCAGCTTGCGCCACGGTGTGCCCGCATGGCTGACCCCTTCGTCGCTGCCGATCAGTGCGACCTCTTCGTCCGAAATGCCCGGCTGGTCGGCGGGGCGGTCGTGGAACCAGCGCCACCAGACCACCGCCCAGACAAAGCCGACCGCGCCGAGGATGACGAACACCGCCTGCCAGCCGAAATATTTGTTCGCCGGCACCAGCAGCAGCGGCGCGAGCGCGCCGCCAAAGCGGCTCGCCGCCCAGATCACCCCTTGCCCGCGCGCGCGCTCGCGCGCCGGCAGCCAGCGATAGAGCACCCCGGTCATGTTGGGATAGGCGCCCGCGGCGCCGAGGCCGAACAGGAAGCGCGCGGCGGCGAGCTGCCAGAAATTGCGGCAGACAGCGGTGATCGCGGTGAAGAAGGACCACCAGACGGTGATGCGCGTCAGTTCCTTGCGATAGCCATGCTTGTCGCCCATCGCGCCCGACGGAATCTCGAACACCGCATAGGCGATCACATAGGCGCTCAGGACCCAGCCCCATTCGTCGGGCGTGATGTTCAGGTCCTTCTGGATCGCCGGTCCGGTCACCGCGATCGCGAGCCGGTCGATGAAGGTGATGATCGACAGCGCGGCGAGGATGCCGAGGACGGCGCGCCGCTTCGTCACTGGCCGGCGCTCCGGGCGAGGCGCGCGAGAATGTCGCGTGCCTGCTCCATGCCAAGCTCGGGGCTCGCGAAGACGGGCGCCGATACTGCGCCCTCGGGCAGGCTGGCCACGACGCGGGCCATCGACGCCTGGGCGAGGACGATCGCGTCGACGCCCTTCAGCCCCACGGTCAGCCCCTCGCCGACGATGCGGTCGTGGGTTGCGCCGTCGCCGGCCATCACGGCCTCGAAGGCGCCTTCGCACAGATGCTCGACCAGCTCGATCTCCTTGCCCTGCTCGGCGGCGACGCGGCGGACGAGGTCGGCGGTGGGCTGCAGCGTGGTCGACAGGGTCGCGACGACCCCGATGCGCTTGCCCGTGGCGACGGCCTTTTCGGCCATGGCGCGATCGACGCGCAGCACCGGCTGGTCATAGAGGTCGGCGGCCATCTCGACCGCCTTGCCGATCGACGAGCAGGTCACCATCGCGACGTCGCAGCCGGCGTCGAAGGCCGACCCGACGAGGCGGATCACCTGGCGCATCGTCGTCTTTTCCAGATGGCCGGCGGCGATCGTGTTCTTGATCGTGCTCTCGTCGACGAAGTGCAGCAGCTTGACGTCGGCGGGCATGATGCGGGCCGCGATCTCGTTGAACACGCCGGCGAGCATCGGAGAATTATGGATGAGTCCGAGCGTGGGCATGGGGTCGTTCCTCTCTCAATATCTTCTAAAATCGTGATGGCCGGCGCCGACCGTCACGCGCGTCAGCGCGCCGTCGGCCGTCAGGCTCCGGTCGCCGCTGCGCCAGCCGGTGCCGGGCAGTTCGACCTCGGCGCTGGTGTTGGCGGGCACGGTCAGCCTGAAACGGGTGAGGTCGCTCGCGTCGCCGTCGGTTTCGGCGGCGATGGTGCCGACCAGCGCGTCGTAGCGGGCGCTCACCCGCCCGATCGCCGGATACCAGAGCGGCCGCGCGGCGATGGTGCGGAAGCCCGGCGACGCCGGCGCGATGCCGGCGAGGCGGCGGTAGAAGAAGCCGACGACCGCGCCGAAGGCATAATGATTATAGCTGTTCATCGACAGGTCGCCGGTGTCGCCGTTCCACCGCTCCCACATCGTCGTCGCGCCCTGGCTCGGCATATAGCCCCAGCTCGGATAGCCGGTCTGGAGCAGCAGGCCGGCGACCTCTTCGTGCAGCCCGGCATCGGCGAGCACGTCGAGAATATAAGGGGTGCCGAGAAAGCCGGTCGACAGCTTCATGCCGCGCGCGCGGATATCCTTCGCCAGCACCGCGGCGGCCGCGGCGCGGCGGCCCGAGGGAACGAGGCCCATGTGGAGCGCGAGGACCTGGCTGCATTGGCTGCCGTTGCCCGCGGTGCCGTCGTCCGCGACGAATTCGCGCGCGAAGGCTTCGCCGATCGTCTCGCGAAGATCGTGATAGAAAATGGCGTCGGCATGCCGGCCGGTCGCCTCGGCCATGTCGGCCATCAGCTCCGCTACCCAAGCCCAATAGGCGGTGGCGCAGAGGATGCGGGGCGTGGTCTCGTCGTCGGGCTTGACGGCGTCGACCGACAGCCAGTCGCCGAGGTCGAGCCCGCGGTCGTGGCGCCAGATGCCGTCGGGGTTGGCGCGCGCGACATAGGCCATCCACGCCGCCATCGCGTCCCAATTCTCGTCGATCGCCGCGGTGTCGCCATAGCGCTGCCAGAGCTGCCACGGCAGGATGATCCCGGCCTCGCTCCACCCCGCCGTGACCACGTCGGGGAAGGACAGCGGCTGGGGAACGACGATCGGATAGGCGCCGTCGCCTCGTTGGGCGGCGCGCGCCTCGAGCAGGAAGCGGCGGATGAAGGGGTCGACCTCCATGTTGAAGGCGGCGGCGTCGAGGAACACCTGGATGTCGCCCATCCACCCCATGCGCTCGTCGCGCTGCGGGCAGTCGGTCGGCACCGCGAAAAAGTTGCTGCGCTGGCTCCACAGCGCATTGTTCCAGATCGTCTGGAGCAGCGGCGAGTCGGGGAAGGTCATCTCGCCGGTCTCGCGGCACGCGCTGTGGACGACGACGCCCTCGATATCGTCGGCGGTCGGCACGCCGGGATAGCCGGCGATCTCGACATAGCGGAAGCCGTGATAGGTGAAGCTCGGCTCGAAGATCTCGTCGCCGGTTCCCGCGAGGGTGAAGCTGTCGGTCGCCGCGGCGAGCCGCAGGTTGGCGAGGTCGGCGGTGCCGTCCGCATGGAGCAGCTCGGCGAATTTCGCGGTGATCGTGGTGCCCGCCGGCCCTTGGGCGCGGATGCGCACCCAGCCCGAGAAATTCTGGCCGAAATCGAACACATAGCGGCCCGGCTGCGGCTCGCTTACGCTAAGCGCGCGGCGGTTGCCGGTGCGCTTCAACGCGGGCGAGGTCTGGGCGATCAGGCGTGCGTCGGGCGCCGCGCCGCGCTTTGCCGCTGTCCAGCCGCTGTCGTCGAAGTCCGGCCGGTCCCAGCCGGGCTGTTCGCGCCGCGCGTCGCGCGTTTCGCCGTCGTAGATTTCGGACAGGAGGATCGCCGAGGGGGCGAGGCGCCAGTGGGGGCCGGTTGCGATCCATTCGCTGCTGCCGTCCGCATAGTCGAGGCGGAGCTGCGCGCGGAAGCGGCGCGGGGCGGGGCCGAAGCCGTAGCGCTCGATGCGCCAGCCGAACGGGCTCGCGTACCAGCCGTCGCCGACCGTCGCCCCCAACATATTGGCGCCGGGCCGGATCAGGTCGGTGACGTCGTGGACCTGGTAAAGAACATGGCTCTTCGTGACGCTGATCTCGGGCGCGAGGATCGCATCGCTCACCGCGCGGTCGTTGATCCGCGCGTCATAGGCGCCGAGCGCGGTGGCGTAGAGCCGCGCCGCGACCACGGGCTTCGCGGGCGTGAATTCGGTGCGCAGCAGCATCGCGGGCTCGCTCGGGCGCGGGTCGCCCTCGGCCCAGCTCGTGCTCGGGACCACGCGCGCCCAGCCGCTCGCGTCGAAATCGGGGCCCGTCCAGCCCTCGGGCGCATCGGGGCGGACGCGAAAAGCCGTGCCGGTGATGCGCTCGACGCGGCCGTCGGCAAGGTGAAGGCGGATCAGCGCTGCGAAGGCGCCGCCATCGACGGGAAAGAAGCCTTCGGTGTCGGCCTCGACCAGCGCGCACACGCTGTTGCGGCCGGGCCCGATGTCGCCCGCATAGGGCGCGAGCGTGCCCCAGAAGGGCAGA
>Ga0182745_1000080_pt1 | contig 140693 bp, 151 predicted proteins | sample eDN3rd30CKraftBY_FD_128523 | JGI IMG/M metagenome (GOLD analysis project Ga0182745, IMG submission 128523) | Enriched backyard soil microbial communities from Emeryville, California, USA - eDNA 3rd pass 30_C Kraft BY (version 2) (version 2) | ecosystem: Environmental > Terrestrial > Soil >...
AAGACGCTGTCGGTCCGCCACCATGACTGCGACGCCTGCGGGTGCAGCTATGGCCGCGACGAGGCGGCCGCGCTCACCCTGCTGCGTTGGGGGCTGGCCGAGGTGGCGGCGCGCGAAAGCGTGCCTGCCCCGGACACGCCTGAAAACGGTCACCCGGCCGGGACGGTCGGGGCCTCAGATCCGCCTCTGGCGGCCTGAGGCCGAAACCCCCTCCAAGCTACGGCATTGGTGGGGGAGGTTCATCGCACAGCCTTGCAGGGGAGACAGGTCGTAATGCCTCGCAACCTCCGCCGTAGCTGCACCGGCCAAGAAATGCAGCTTCTTGTCGTCTTCTGGAAGAGCCAACAGGTCCATCGCAAGAAAAATTGGTGGAAGAATGTCCAAGTGTCGTGATCCTGTCTGAGCTCAAAATCCATTGAAAAGCCCCGCCACTTCTGGCGGGGCGATCATCCCGATCGGAAAATGGTTCACCTGTTTGGCAGGCGCTGCCCGCCATGGACCTGCCTGTGCAGTGCCTGGCAGACTTTCCTGTGATCCAATGCGACCTGCAGATTGCTGTTCGCCGCGGGCTGGATCTGCCGTCGATTGGTGATGTCGCAGGCCGGGACGTCATTGATAGTCACAACGAGACGTTGGGTTCCGTCCCCGGCTTCAGCGCCGGCAATGGAGATGTTTGCCGGACGCCTGGCGTTCTCCTTCTGGAAATTCTTCGCCTCGGGAGGACCCTGTCGGGGTGCTGGCATGAGTTGGTCATGGCGTCCGGAAGACATCCCGTAAGGATCGATACTCCGCCATCCCGGCATATTCGCATGATGCTTCTGGGGGTAGGGTGCATTGATCAACCTCAGCCAGCCGTTCACCTGGCTGCATAGATGCCGGATTTTGCCGGCATCCCGCCCGTCGAGGATCTTTCCGGGATCGATCATGATCGATCCGCCATGCCCACAACTGAGTCCGGTGTCGCCCAGACGATAGCTAATGCCGTTGCGGGTATCTGCCCGGACGATGTCCTCGAGGTTGAGGATGACGGTTTCGGATGATTTCCGTGCAGCTTCGCGGGCGATTTCCGCAGCGTGCTGTCCAGCCCTGGAAACATCGGCGACATGAGCCGCACCCAAGAGGAAAGCCACGCCGATGATCATCCTTGCGCCGAGCCGTCTCATCCCGTCGGGCCGGTCGCCTTTCAGCTTTTCCATGCTTCTCTCCATTTTCTTCTGTTTTCCGGCAGGTCCAGCAGATGCGAAAAATTCCTGCTTGGAGCCGTCGAACCTTTTCGTATCGATCCACTTCTTGCTCTCGGACAACGAGTCCTTGAGCTCCGCCAAGCCGACAAGGTTTTCGATATTGGGATCCCGGCCGCGCTCTCGCAGGACGACATGACCACAGGTCGTGCAGCGCCAGTGATCTTCGAGGGAAAGCCAGGACCAGACCTGCCTGCCGGTCGGCTGGTATCTGTGCCGGCAAAAGGGACGTTTGAGGATGTTCGGCATGGGCTGGGAAGGTCTCGATCCGGGATGGGGCTTCGATGGATATATGGGGATAAACCTTTTTGTCATCATTTTCACATGAGACTCCCGCAGTTTGCATTTGCGAAAAAATTAAACCCGCGATAGGTTGTGGCGGAAATCTACGCTGAGGAATTGCCATGCTTGGAAACGCCGGGCCCCATCTTCCGAAATCTGGCTGGTTGATGCGTTGGAGCAAGCTGTCGCTGCAGCTGATCCCCAGGTCTCCCGGCGGCATCGTCACGACTGCGATCACCATTGTTCCGGTCATGGTTGCCTACATCGCGTTCGGCATGACTGGCCAGATGACTTTCGGCAACGACGTGCTCACCCGCACATTGGCGGAGCTTGCGGCCACGCCATTGGCCGTTCTGGCGATCGCCTATGCCATGAACCGGATCATGTATGCGGATATCGGTATCGCACGAGGCATGGCTGAGGTCTTTCACCTGGTGAAGCCTTTGATGATCCGCGCCGCGATCATCAGCTTCGTGCTCAACCTGGTTATCGGCATCCTCGCAGCCGTGCTTGCCGGTGACGGGGCCGAGCAGGTCGCTTCTGGATCGGAGGGTCGGGTGGGGATGGGCTATGCCCTGGCGCTTATCTATGGTGCCGGCGCCATCGAGACGGCATCAGCCTTCCTCCCCCTGGCGATGATTCATCCCTTCGCAATTCCCGCGGCACTCGGTATCGGCCTGAGCATGGATGAAATCCGCAGGAATGACGAATTGCTGAAGGCCAAATCCTACTCCACCCATTTCAACCTGTTCATGGCCACCGGCCTGTCGCCGATCCTCGCCTCGCTTGTCCCCGTTTTCCTGATGCCCCCGGTCGTCCTGTTCCTGATCACCTGGAATTATGTCGGTGGCCGGGAGGTCATTGGCGGTATCAATGGAAACGGGCAGGGGGCACCCGAGCGTGAGCGCGGCAACGCGTTGCATGCGGCCGGATCTGCGTAACACGGCAAAAATTCCTTTGCGAAAATAAAAATGAGTGCGATACTTCCTGAAGGAGGTGTCGCATGAATGCATATCTTTCCGCCGCCAGAGAATTGGTCACAACCGGCATCGAGAAGAGCAGGACGCCACTGACGCCCGCGCTCGAGGCACATCTTTCCTTCACCGTTGCCCGCTTCATGGACGCTCCGGTCAAAACCGATCTGATCACGGTCCAGTATTACCGAGCTGTCGAAGAGCGTGCGAAAAGAGACAGGATCCGTGAAATAGGAGATTGCTGCCTCATCTCCTGCGGCCTCTTCCCGGAGCGGATCAGGAAGTCGGGCGGGAGGATCTCCTATTACGCCGGCCTGGGGCAGGGCGCCTATGACCAGGTCGGCATGACAGAGGCGGCATGGGGCTTTTCCAGCATGCTGGATGTGCTTTCCTCCCTGGGTGAGGGTCGGACCGCGCGGAACCTGCTCGATCTGGCGAGAGGAGGGTCTTCAGCTGCGGAGAAGGATCTCAGGAAGGAGAATGTCATTCTTTTCTCAACTGAGAAATTCCGTCGAGTGAGTAGGTCCTGAAGCCGGCTTTCTCGCCTATTCCAGTTTGAATTCCGGCCCGATGAAAACATGTTTCGGAGCTCCTCGTTGTAGCTCGTGGTGATGCTGCCTGGCGGATCCCTTTCTGATCATCTCCTCTTCTGCATGGTCGCTGGAGATTGCCAAGAGCAATCCCTTTCTTCTTTATAATTCAATTGTCGCATGCTATTCTGCCGTCAATAACGGAGTAGAGCTATGTCCCACCGCGCCATCACCTCGGACACCGTCCACAACGATCACGAGGCAATCGCCTTTCTCGTCGAATGCACCATGGCCACGATCAGCGGGCTCCTGCTGAAGTCCAAACCACCGCGCGGTGAACTTGAGCGCCAGATCAGCATCGCCGAGACCGGCATGGCCTGGATCGGCAAGGATTACGAGGGCGGATGCGGCCGGGTGGAAAAGGCCCGCCGGCTGGGCGGCGTCAGGCAGTGGGCTCAGGAGTTCAAACCCGAATATTTCGCGCAATTCGAGGCGCCGGAGCCGTGACCCGGGCCATCTCCCGGCTGCCTGAACCGGCACGTCAGGTTCTCCAATCCCTCGATGATGGAGACATGACCGAGGAGGAGGTCGAACGCATCATGCGGATCGTCGGGCGCAGCCTGATCGTTGCGCACCGGAAGGTGTTGATGAGCCGCTATTCCGGGAACTTCCCGGTCAGCGATCAGGATCATCTCACGGAGGATGATATATGCATGATTGCGGTGCAGGCCTGCCGGTGAGCAATCCACGGCTTTCATCAATTCCAACAGGCATTTCCGTTACAATTTTCGCATAACCATACCATAATCTGGAGAACTCACTCAGACAGGCTTCTCCGATGACAGATCCAGCTTTGCCGATTGCCCAGACGCCCGAACAGCAGGCGAAGATCGACAAGATCCGCAACGTCACCCAGACCCTGGTCTCCAACCCCGCGGCATTCGAAATCCTGAAGGACGAGCTCTTCAAGCTGGGCTTCGGCATCCGCAAGCAGGTCGAGACGACGCCGTTCATCGAGATCACCGATCCTGTTCGTATCGCCAACGCGCAGGAGGGCATCCTGCTCGATTGTGAGGCGACCGGTCTCGACCACGGCACGGACCGCGTTTTCCAGCTGGGCATGATCAGGATCCGCTATGACAGCCAGGGGATCATCTCCATGGGTGAGCGGTTCGATCGTCTCCGGGATCCCGGCATTCCGATTCCCGCCGAAGTGACTGAACTGACCGGATATACCGACGACATGGTCGCGGGGAAATCGATCTCCGATGCGGAAGTTGCCGAGTTCATCGGCGGGGCCTCGAAGATCATCGCGCATCACGCAGGCTACGATCGCAGAATGTGCGAGGCTTCGTTTCCCGGTGCCGGCTTTGAAGCCGTCCGTTGGGACTGCTCGTTCGAGCAAGTGGACTGGAAAGCGCGAACCATGGGCGGGGCAAAGCTCGAGCTCCTCGCCCTTCGGATGGGCTTCGTCTATGGTTCGCATGATGCCTTCAACGACATTCAAGCACTCGCCCATGTCCTCGGACATGAGGATGTGAACGGAAAATCCGGCTTTGCTGAAATGCACGAGCGTGGCGGTGAGAAATCGCTCCAGATCGTCCTTGACCTGAAGGCGATGCTTGGAGGCAGCGGGTATTTCCCTGACATCAACGAGAAGCTCAAAGAGCGGAAGTGGGTCTTCAGCAAGGATGGAAGCGAGGCGCAGGGCCGGCCGAAGACCTGGCACCGGACCATTCCGGAGACCCCTGCAGATATCGAGGATGAAGGCGCTTTCCTGGAGGATATCCTCCGCAAGAAGGTGGCGCTGCCCGCATATCGCTTCGACGCCCTCAATCGCTACTCGAACCGGCCGCCGGATGCGGCGACCTTCATGCGGAGCTCCCAGCCCGAGAACGTGATCGAGGCGCTGGAGCAGCATCGGGGTATCGATATCGCCCAGACCGCCGGCCTGTAATTGAGTGTGCGCGAAAATGTCGGAAGAGCTGATCCGCGCCCTGGCTGAATCCACCAGGCTCATTAACGAGAAATCCGGGGCCCAGGCTCCGCAGGCTGTCCTGCCTGCCTCCGTCGCGCCGTCGGTTGCGGCACAGACACTCACCCCAGCCCGGCAATCCACGGGCCACAGGGCGATTCCTGCGCCCCAGGAACAGAAACCGAAGGTGATCGCCGATCCGGAAGCGGAAAAGATCCTTCGCTTCTGGCGTGATGTCGAACTGCTCAATGTCAACCAGACACCAAAGACCGAGCGCACCGATGTGAAAAACACGGCAACATACCGCAAGGGTGATCCGCTCCCATGGGAAGAGGGTCACAAGAATTATCGCGGCATGGAGGGCGGTCATGTCTGGTTTCACAAGGTTCATATCGGCATCGGCAGCCGGCGAGACACCGTCGAGAACATCCTGAAATCGACCTGCGGCGATGAACCGATCGATCAGGAGGAGCTGCAGCGGATGTCTGGGGCCTGCTGGTCCTTCGCGGTGCTGCTCGACTGGGAAGGCCGTCCGGTCAGGGAGAGCTATACGCCTGCCAGCTTTGCCGTCGCCGGCAATATCCTTCGCCGGGGAGGCGACATGAGGAAGGTCATGTCGACCATCGCCGCGATGCAGGCCTATTTCCTGGAGGATCATCCGGATAGCGGCAAGACGCTCGATCCCGAGGGGACAAAGCCCGACGAGAAGAACCGCTCGAAACAGACGATCGGCGAGCGCCCCCTGAACTGGGATGATTTCGCCCATGAACTGAAATGGCGCGACAGCCTGGTCGGATCAGGCGGCCTGGACATGCCGGACATCGTGGTTGAATCGGTTCGCGTGCGGCGCGCGGAGCCGGGCAATCGCCAGGACATCCCGGATGCACCATTCCTCAACAGCTTCTACGTGCAGGATCTGGAGCGTCTCATCGATCATGCGACGGATGGCACGATCGGGAGGGTGCTGGCATCCTATATCGGGAAGGGGTCCGACCCGTTCAGCAGGGTCGATCTCCTCACGGATACCGAGGCTTTGATCGATGCCGTCAGGCCATCACGGCTCAGCCGCGGCCGCTGGCCCAGCAACTCCGAGCATTCCCTTGCCATCGGTCAGCAGGCCGCCGTTGCCGAAGCTCTATTCGGTGAGAGCGACCTCATCGCGGTCAACGGTCCTCCCGGAACCGGAAAGACAACGCTCTGCCGCGACATCATCGCTGATGTCGTCGTGGAGAGGGCGCGCCGGATCTCAATGCTCTCCCGCCCACAGGACCTCTTCGATCAGGAAGGGTCCCATGTCGGCAACAACAGGCTGACCTATCTGAACCAGGATGTCATGAGGGGGACGGGCATCGTGGTGACCTCTGCCAATAACGGCGCCGTCGAGAACATCTCTCTCGAATTGCCGCGGCAGGACTCGATCTCGAAGGAGTTCGGCGGCGCCGGCTATTTCAGGCAAACCGCCCAGGCGATCACCGATGAAAAAGAGATCGATGCGAAAAGCTGGGGCCTGATCTCGGCCGCGCTTGGAACCAAGTCGAATTGCTGGGACTATTTCAAGCCATTGCTGAAATATACCGACGGCAGCATCGTGAAGATGGGACTTCCCGCAAGCCTCCCCAGTGTCATGTTCGACAAGGCGAGCCAGGCCCAGGGGCAATGGAGCATGATCCGCGACGAGTTCAGGCGGACCTATGACGCGATCGACAATCGACTGAAGGATCTCGATCGCGAGCACCTTTCGCTGAAGGATGATCGTGGCGCAGTTGCTCACACCGGCAATGCCACGAAGCCGGATGCCCGCTTCCGCGGGAAAGATCACGACGAGAGGCAGCTGACGAGCCTCTGGACGGATCCGATCCTCGAAAAATGGCGCAGCAGGCTCTTCCTGCTCGGCCTGAAGCTCATGGAAAGCACGCTGACGGCGAATGCACGGATCGTGCAGTCCAATCTCAGGGCTGCAAGGGATGTGATCCTTGGCCTGAACAGGGACCAGGTGAACCACAATCAGGTGAAGGCATGCTGGGACAGCGTCTTCATGGTGAGCCCCGTGGTCAGCACCACGCTCGCCTCGTTCAACAGGATGTTCGGGCGTCTCGAGGATGGCGATATCGGCTGGGTGCTGATCGATGAAGCGGGCCAGGCCGAACCGCAGGCGGTCGCCGGTGCTTTGTCCAGGGCCCGCCGGGCAGTCGTGATAGGGGATCCCCTTCAGATCGAGCCTGTGCAGACGATCCCGACTCTCCTCATCGAGCATCTTCGGAAGATGGAAGGCATCGGGGCGGAATTCTCTCCTGCCCTGACCTCGGCCCAGGCCGTAGCGGACAGGACCATGAACCATGGCGGGAATGTCTTCTCTCCCGACGGCATGCCGATCTGGACAGGGGTCCCCTTGCGCGCTCACAGGCGTTGCGCGGAACCGATGTTCTCGATCGCCAATACCATCGCCTATTCCGGCCAGATGGTGCAGGCAGGTTCGAGCAGGAAGGCCCTGAACAGCCGGATGGGCGAGAGCTGCTGGTATGACGTCCGCGGCTCCGATACCGACGGTCATATTGTCAAGGAGGAACTGGCCTTCCTGGAGCGCATGATGACCGCGCTGAAGCGGCAATGGCCGAGTGACGGAGATCGAAAGGCGGAAGTCTTCGTCATCACGCCATTCAAACGCGTGCAGACCGCGGCCGAGCAACTGATCGCCAGGCTTGACCTCGACAACCGGGTGAAATGCGGGACCGTGCATGCCTTCCAGGGCAAGGAGGCCGATATCGTCGTGATGGTCCTCGGCTCCATGCCTGGCCAGGAGGGAAAAACCGCCAGGGAATGGGCGGCGGCGACACCGAACATCCTCAACGTCGCACTGACCCGGGCAAAGGCCAGGTTCCATGTGATCGGATCGATCGAAGACTGGTCCCAGCAGGCATTCTTCGACAAGCTGGCGCAGCAGATGATGGAAGCGGGCAGGGTGCTCGTTCCCGGGCGGCCGGTTCAGCGAGACCAGGTCATGGTTCCGGCACCGTAGGACCATTCGGGGCGCGAATCCAGGACGGCCTCAACCGTTGAAGTCGAACATGACGAACCGAACGGTCGAATTGCAGAATGCCTGCACATTGTCGGCGCCAACTTCGGCTTGTCTCATGCGATTGCACGATCTGATGCTCGGCACCTGCATCAGGATATTGAAGCTGCGCGGACCGGTCGAACCCATCGAGATATTGTTGAAGGCGCTTGGCGGCAAGCTCGATCTCGACATGACGTCGGCCATCGTCAAACCGGACATAGTTCCGGCGGATCGATACAGGATCCTTGTCTCGGTGGCGATCTGGATGACCCGGGACGTGTTCCCGGCCATCTCGGATGATGCCTTCGCCTGTTGATACGCGTAGAATCCAGATGCCAACAGCGCCAGACCGATGGCGATGTAAAGCACCATCTCCATCATGGTGAAGCCGCGTTTTCTCATAACATTTCCTTCATCACCGGCTACCGATACGATCTATGACTCTCCGGAGAAATTCAGGCCTTCCTGTTCCAGATCCTGCCGCACCATCGGAGTGCCGGGTTCCACATGGATGTCCTTCCCGGGCCCCTTGATGAAGAACCAGCGGGCCATCAGAGCCGCCTCGGCGACCCCATGCTTGCGCGCGACGTTGAAGATCGCCGCATGCTGCGGCCAGAGATCCTTCGCGATCATCCTGGCGGCGACTTTCGCCTCGCCATCGGCCAGCCCGCCGAGCTTCGATGCCGCCTTCCATTTGGGAGGTGTGACGGTCTCGAGGGGAATGCCATGTGAGTTGATGGTATTCAGAATGGCTCCGACACAGAGTCCGAAGGTGAACATGGAACTGACTCCCTGGTCCTTCATCGCTCCAACCTCCTCGACGAGAGCGATATCGGCACCCGCTATCACCTCGGCGATATGAAGCCCGCAGGGACGCAGGTATCGGCCGGCACCGGTCTGGACGATTTCCCCGGCGTCGATTTCCCAGGGGCGAGACGTATCGAAGCGGGCAAAAGAAGCGACCTTACCTGGGTCGAAGGCGACAATGATCATGAAATCCCCGTATATCCCATTTGAAAGGAGGTCCCCTTGGATCCGGGATAACCTTCCAGTGAAAGATATTCGCAAGAAGCCAAAGGGCAAACCGTTCTCCACAGGAATGAGAAAGGCCCGCTCTCGCGAGCGGGCCTTGATATCTTCCGGGATTTACCTGCCGAAGCTCAGTCGATGGCGTGACGTATGTGCCGCGGCAGGATCATAATCATCGACAGGATTATGAACACGATCGCCAGGGTGACGTTGTCGCGCAGCAGGAGCAGCGAGCCAAGCAGTATGAAAGCCAGGGCAAACTGACCGAGCCAGCCAACCAGGTAGTTCAGGGTATCGAAGGTGCCGGCGATCGAAGAGGTGCTCCGGTCCTCCTTCATGAAGGTGGCGATGGCGAGAGCGAGCACGGAGACCACGCTGGCGATCATCAGCATGCTGCCTTTGGTGGTCAAGTAGGCACCCAGAACCGACCCGAGGCTGGTATGTCTCGTCGAGAAGATCTCGTTGAGTGCCAGGACCATGGTTACGACCGCAAGGGCATAGAGGGGGATGTAGAAGTAGCGCATGGCGTTGGTCATCGGGATCTCCTGAGCGAATTTTTCGCATAACTTACATATAATATAACCGATCATCAAATCGAGATCAAGCCGGTTGGTAAAAATAATCGCACAAAGAAAAGCCCCGCCGAAGCGGGGCTTTCAACTCACTTCGGAGACATGCCGTTGCCCCCTCCGGTGTTTTGCCTGTTATCAAACCATCTCCGGCCTTTTCCGCCAGATTCATGGAGTGACCGGCCGGTATTGCTAGAGCCTCTGTAAACTGCGGCCATACCACCACCGACCGAGGCTCTGACACGGTTGGAGTCTCCGTTGTCGAGCTCTGCATTGGCACCCATCCAGCGCAATACGCGTCCTGGGAATTCAGTCACGAGGGTGAAGCTTCTCTCGATGATGGCCATATACATGACCGCGATCATGACGGAAAAGGCCAGGACGGAGAACAGCAGGGTCCAGATCCCGCCACCGAGAATTCCGGACAAGGCTTGCGACATACCTGCACCCAGGATCGCCGCCGTAACCCGGAACAGCGTCATGCCAGCGAGGAAGCCAAGGATCATCAGGGGTGGGGTCATGAGCAAGGACAGCAGCATGAGCCAGCCTTGTCTGCCCGCTTCACCGGAGACCCCGTCGCCATCCATGCGCATATGCGCGAGCGCCCAGAGATTGACGGCAACGATAGCCTCGAGGATGAGGATGAAATATCCGCTGACGGCCATGACCCAGAGGAGTGATGGCATCATCGGCAGGATGAATGCCAGGGTCGAACCCGCAGCCACCATGACGCCGATAATTGGAGCGAAGATAGCGCCGATCGCTCCGCCGGTCACAAAGCCGGCCGCCGCTGCAGTCAGCATGAGCATGCCTGCGAACATGTTCAGCCAGTGACCGATCTTCGTGACGCCGATAATGGGGTCAGCACTGCCATATTGCGTCGGGGAGGTCCACTTGATCATGTCCATCGCGGCTTCGGTCAGAGTGGACCGGTAATCGCCGAGATATTCGAGGAGGCCGCCAGGCGTTTCATTCTGGTTGAGACCGGCAAGTCGCTCATTCGACATCGGGAAACCTGCCGCGGCAAGTCCCATGGTCGACTGGTCGAACATTTCCATGTAACGGGCCATCTCGAGAGCTGCCTGTTCCGTGGTCGCCATGCCCGCATCCTGGGCGCGGTCTCCAACGCTGCCGAACCAGCCCGTCTTGCCCCCGGATGCGACATAGAGGGATCTGTTTGCCGTTTCGGCATCAACCACATAGCTTCCGTCCTTGATATGATATTCGACGGCCGTCAGTGACGCGATCTCATTGTTCATCTGGGCCATCATCATGTACCAGCTGCCCGCACCGATCCAGCCTTCCCCGAGGCACTTCTCCGTAGCCTCGGAACCAGAGGATATGGACCCAGATGCTGAAGTGCAGGCCCCAGCAGAGCCTTCGATCCTTGCAAGAAGCGCCTCGCGTTGAAGCTGCCCGGTCCTGTCCACGCCCAGGGCGAGGTTCATGATCCTTTCCACCTCGGCATTAAGCCTGGTCTGGGCGCTGTTTTTGCTGTTGACGATCGCACCGGCAATGTCCGGGAAGGCGACACCGGCATCCTTGATCACGGGGTAGCTGTTGCTCGTGATGGTGATCATGTCGTTGTAGATTGATTGCAGCGCATCCCGATGGGCTTCAATGAAGATCGAACGGATCTGATCTCTGGTCGCGCTGTCCGTCGGCAGTGTGGTGAAATTGTCCTTCCGGGCTCCGGCAACGTCATTCCCGCCGGCATCCATGATGTTCTGGATATAGGCGGGAAGAGGCGGGGTCGTGTAGGAGCCGCAGATCCCCTTCTGCTGGACGGAGGCATCGCCACCCAGAACCGCGGTATACATCTGGACACGGCCATCATCGACCTGCTCTTCGACAAGGCCGATGTGAAGCGGCGCGCTGCCACTGGGTGCCGCGAGTCTCATCTGTTCGTTCACGATCGCCGTGCAGGCGGCCATCTTGTAAAGGCCGGAAAAAGTCTGCGCAGGAATGGTCGAAGGCGAGGCCGAGATCGGAGATGTCATGCCGATCACGATCCGTGCGGATTCCGCCCACATGGTCGAGGCCATCATCGTGGATCCCTTGACCAGGTAGGCAACCCCTGCCTGGGCCACGTTGTAGCCGCCAAGATTCGGGATCGGGATGACCAGGCCGATGGCGAAGACAATTCTGATCGGCGCCCAGAGAGACGACCAGCGCTGTCCGAGGACCGTTCCTTCATGAGCTGTCTGCATCATGCCGACGATGACGTTCCAGAACAGCAGTCCGACTCCGATGACGAGGATGAAAATATTGAAATAGCCGATGAGATGGGCGAAAACCGGATTGACCGATGTTCCGTCCGCGGCGGGGAACAGGGGGCCGAAGAGCTGGTTAAGGAACAGTGACGTATAGGCGTCGCCGTAATCCGATCCGAAGAGTTCGAACGCCCTCTCCGCGGTAAAGCCGTTGATGCTGACTGGTTGCGCTGCTGCCGGCGACACGATCAACCAGGCCGTCATGGCCATGATGAAAGCGGCAATGGCCCCATGCGCGGTTCTGGAGCGGATCCGATTCATGTTTCACCTCTCGAAGGCCGGCTGACGGCCGCGTTTTCGCATATCAATCAGTGACAATATGAATTTTCGCGAAAAACCTAACAGATCGAGAGGAGTTATCCCCGGAGTTCGCTCGCATCTCGCGCCTGGATTTTCAGGGATATCGGCTATTGATAACTGAGGACGATCTTGTTTCCTGCCTCGAGGTCGCAGGATGCCGCCGAGGGCCAGGTTCGGTTCGTCTCGATGTCATTGACCTCGATCCGATGGGATCGCAGACGCAGGTCTTCGAAAGCGTCGCCGCCAACCAGGAAATTCACGCAATCCGGCCGGGATAGATCGAGGAATTCGAGGCGAAAGGAGTTGTAGGGAGGAGGAACCTGAACCTGGAGAGGGCCTCCCAATCTGGAGATCAGGCCATTCTCGGTGATGTAGTAGGAGGGCACGCGACTGTTTGTGATGATCGAATCTGTCGTGATGTCATAATAGCTGTGACGTTTCGCATATTGCGTGAGGTCTTCGACCAGGATGAGGAAGACGGTCGGCGACCCCTTCGGGATGTAGATCTTGTTGAAGTAGAACCATCCGCCGGCACATACGGCCCCAAGCGCAAGGATGCCCCCGAAGAAACACGCAAGTCTCATCGATATGAACGCGCGATGCCTGGATACCGACACGGACATCTTTCCTCTTCAAATTGAGAAAAGGGCAGGCATATGCCCGCCCATTCTTTTCTCATTCAGCCTGCGAAGTCGTTCGGCAGGATGTCGGATGAACACCTGGTCCTGCCGGATGCATCACCGGTCGAAGGTGAACGCAACCGAACCGGTCGCGCAGTTCGCGGCACTCACGATATATGCGCCGGTCGAGTCCTGAGCGGCGCCGACATCGGCACCCGAAGCGCCCATGCGGTTACAGACTTTTTCGCGCAGGCCGGTCGCCGTCACAACGAACTGCTGGGTGTTGGTGCCCGGTGCCACGGTGACGTTGGCGAAATACGATTCCGGCAGGCCCGATCCGTCCATCAGGTTCTGCAGCGCAGAGGATCCGGACAGGCCACTGAAGTCGGCCGCGGTCCTGTATTGGGCCCGGATCTCGGTCGAGATCGAGACGACTTGCCTGGTCTTATCCGTCAGGTCAGACGAGGCTTTGGCCTGCTGGTAGGCGTAGAAGCCGGAGGCCAGCAGCGCCAGGCCGATCGCGATATACAACACCATTTCCATCATGGTGAAGCCGCGCTTACGGCCAGGGATCATTTTCTTCATGTCAAAATCCTTTTTCGCATGACACGGCGCATGGTGCGCGAAGGTTTCAGGCTGGTTCCATCCGCGTCCACGTTGCGTAGTTGCTGAACCACAACCATTATATACGAGCGGATCTGCAAAATGACTCGCTTTCGCATGAGATAGCTCGGCAAAATTGTGGAAAACCGCACGGAATAATAATTTCCGAAAGCAAAAAGGGAGCCGTTGCGGCTCCCTTAGGCAGTGCTTTCCACGCGGTGCTTATCCTGGCGCCATTGCTGAGGTGCCGATCTGCCCCTGAAGTGCATAAACGCCGACCACGATCCCCATGATGACGCCGAATACCGCGAACATGGAAACGGTCCGGAGCAGTCCCATATTTCTCTCGACCGCGATCTGGCTCTGATCCACCCACATTTTCGCGAGCTTGCTCAACTGGGCCGACAGATCCTGGGTTTCGGCAAAGATCTTGATGTTCAGGTTCATCTTGGCGTCTGGCCAGCCGGAGCCCGCGCGATAGAGTGCCGCACCGAAGTTGGCACCGTTCATCATCTGCCTGCGGACGGCGACGATCCGCGTTTTCACATATCTGTTCGCATGCGGCTCGATCTGCTTCAGGGCATCGGTCGTCGGCACTCCGCCCTGCATGAGGGAGGAGACGGACATCAGGAAGGAAATCCCGGTATACATCCTGTAGGTCGAGAAAATGGGAAGCTTGTCCGCGAAACTGCGGCCAGCCCCGGACCATCTCGGAAGGAGGAAAATGATCACCGCCAGGCCCACGACAATGGCGACCACGCCCGGAACGGCGTAATCGCGCGAGAAGTGATACATGAATGTCAGGAAGAGGGCTGGTCCCGTCCATCTGTCCATGGGCAGAAGTTCGGCGATGGTGGGAACGATCGAGTTCCCGAAATACATCATGACGCCATAGATCATGGTGAAGAGCAGGACGGGATAGATCATCCCGCTGATGATCGTCGATTTGATCTTTCGCTTCTTCTCCTGGGTTTCCAGGTAGCTCCTGAGGTTGCCGATGAAGTCATCGGAGTTCAGGAAGGCGCCGATGGACATCACCTCTTCTTTCGGCACCCAGGGAGAGAGAGCCTTGGCGAGGCTGTCGCCGTTCTTCATCGCCAGGATCACCTCGGAAAGGATGATCGCATCCAGTTCCTTGGGCTTCTTGCCTTCATGGGACGCCACATCATATGCCATGCGCAGCGCATCCGTGGTGTTCATGCCGGTGGCAAGCAGCGAGATCAGCTGGTTATAGAGGTCGACACGCTGCTGGTAACCGAACTGCAGCTTGGCGAATTTCCTCTCCATCTTTCCTGGACGTTTCATCGGTCACCGGCCTTTCGAAAGCTTCATGGCCTCACGCTCCTCGAGGACCCTGACATCCTCGAGCATCTGATCGTGCAGGATCATGAAGTGCTTCTCATACTGTTCGAACAGGTCGACTTCCTCCTCGACCTCGTTGATGTCGCAGATCCCGGCGCCGACCTTCGACAGCGCATGATGCAGGACCGGAATCCCCCCGAGGCCCTTCTTGTCCTTCGGGGTGAGCCAATACTTTCTCATCTTCGTGCGATCGCCGGCGCCGAAATATTCGAGCATCTGGGGATCGGTGAGGACGGTTTCGGCAACGACCGTCCGGCCCGAGAGACCGCTGTTGCACTTGTCGCAGCCCGGGCCGCGGACATAGAGTTCATCCAGCGACTTCTCGAAGAATGCCGACAGCTTGTAGGCGAGCCCTGATGAGAGCGAACCGTTCTCGATGCCTTCCCTGAAGGTGATCCGGCAATGCCTGCACATGACGCCCGACAGACGCTGATAGACCAGGCCGCGAATGACGTTTGGGTCGATAAGCTTCCAGTTCGGGACGCCCAGGTCGAGGAAACGATCGAGAATGCCGAGCGCTGAACCCGCGTGCACCGTGGTCCACAACGCGTGGCCGGTCATCACGGCCTGGATCGCCAGCGATGCGAGCTCCCCGGTGCGGACCTCGCCAAGGACGATGATATTGGGGTCCGAGCGCAATGCGGCATGGATGGCCATCGAGAAACCGTCTTCGCCCTTGGGCCCCTTCTTCGCCGGAACCTGGATGGCGCTGGGGATGTCCAGTTCGATCGGTTCCTCGATGGTGAAGATCGAGATCTCCCTGTTCTTCTCCAGGAACATCTTGTTCAGAACACGCTGCAGGGTCGTCGACTTGCCAGATGACACCTTCCCCGCCATGATATAGGCGCCGTTTGTCCGCCGGCGCATCGTGGCGATGTCCTGGATCTGACGATCATTGTAGCCCAGGTGATCGATCTCGGTCTCGCTCGAGGGCGCCATGTATTTCAGACGCATGACCAGGGCGCCGCGGCCATCCGACCCGGGTGAATACTGCAGACGGATCATTTCGACCTTCGGCGGAAGCAACCGCGACTTGCCGGTCAGCGCGCCCTGCATGAATGCATAGGGAGACATGCTGGAGCCCAGGTCCGAAGCCACCGAGAAGATGGCCTGGATCATGGGGAGACCCTCTTCAGCCCTGACGGTTCCGGCGTCGAGCATCCGGCCGTTCAGGCGGATGGACAGTTCCGTGTGGCTTGGCAGGATGCGGATCCGGATATCGGTCGCGCGCTTCAGCGCCGCCTTCTCGAAGATCTCGAGAACCTTCTGCTGCCTCTCCAGCTCAAGCTGCTTATGGACCTCTCCATCTTCGCTCGGCGCTTCGTTGTAGATTGTCTCGATGACCGTGACGGGAACCATGACCTCTTCGCGGATCGGGTTCCCGGTCTGGTCGGCAAGCTTTGAGAGAACCTTGAATTCGGCAGTGTAGCGGAAATCCTCCGTCATCACGGCAAGGCCGTTGCTGTAGATGGCGATCTGTCGCTTCTGCGCGGTATTCGTGGGGATTTCCCCGTTTTCGCGCGTGAGAAGCTTGGAATCGCCAATCTTCGTCTGGATATTCGCTGGAATCATTTTCCCGATCTTTTTAGGGTATCGTTTCCGGCGCCGATCAGCCGTTGATGCCAAGGACCAATTCCTTGCCGTCACGAACCACGGTGACCGACTTTGCATCGATCTCCTTGATCAGCGTGTTGTTCGGCAGGATATCCCCGCTCCTGACCCGGATCTTCTCATCCTTGCCGTGAAGCACCACGGCAATGTAATTCCCCTGGCTGCCATAGATCTCGCGAACGGAGACGGCCTTGGCCTCCTCATCCTTCTTGCGAGCGGCCTCGGCCTCCGCCTCGGCAATCGCCGCGGACGGCCTGACCGGACGTTCAGGCCGCTCCGGCTGCACGACGGCGTTCTGCGGCATCTGGAAGACGGAGGAACCATCGTCGCGCGGTTGAGGTGCGGGGGGAGGGGTCTCGACCTTCTTGACCTCCTCCGGACCAAGCTTCGCCTTCTTGAGATCGTGCTGCAATTCGTGAAAGCGGATCTCACTCTCGAGGACCATCGGGCTCGACTTGATCTCGCGATAAAGCTCGGGATAGGCCGCACGGAAGCCCTCGACGCCAAGATCGGCGATCAGGGACTTGATCTTCGAGGTGCGGGCAATCTCGCGATCCATGATGAGACTGTCTTCGCCGACCTTGTTCTGCCGCTGCAGCAATCCGCCGCGGTCGAGCCGTTCGACATCGTCCCTGACGAAGACATCGATGCTCTCCGGCAGGTTCCTGTTCGCAACCTCCTCGAGCTCGTCCCTGGTCGGGGCGGGGCCGCTTTCGCTGCCGTTCCGGGGGACATATCCCGAGAATGCACCGGTGGTGACCGGTGGGATGCCGACAGGATCGGACCCGGCCTCTGGACCGGCCGGCTCCTGACCGTTCTCGACCACACCCATGGCGGCCTCGAACCGACGGGTCTGGCGCTCCCTGTTTGCCTCGAGGCCTTCCGAGGCCTCCTGCATCAGGGCTGTCGGAGAGGTCGGCGCCACATCGACTTCCTGGGCAGATGCTCCGAAGGCGATCATGCAGGTGGAAAGCGTCAGTGCGGGCATGGCCAGACGGAATACGCCATTCCTGTTGTATTTTCGCATATCGGACATCAATGCTTCCTCTCGATCAATTCAGGATGCTCACCTTTGAAGCATCGCGTCAGGCAGGTTTCTCTTCGGCGCAGGCATCATGACAGGATGATAGACCTTGAAGACGAAGTCCCAGTTTCCCGTCGCTACGTTGAATATGATGCTTTCCGGAACGAGTGCTGGAACATCTTTGAGAATATCCCCAAAATTCCTCAAGCTGATGGCTGAGCTGATCTTCACGTCCGTGGAGTTGAAGACAGGGACCTCCCCGGGGACGTTCTTGTTGTTCTGGGTGGGACGCAGGTCGCCATTGACGCTGAAGAGCTTGAACCTTTGCCCGAGCCGGCTGTCGATCAGATCAGGTGTCCATGGTTCATCGGTGAATCCGTCTTCACTGAAGGGGATCGGAAGGGGATATGTCAGGCTGCCATTGGCGCCGTCGTTGCTCAGGTCCGGCAGCGGCCCCGCAGGATCCATGGCGGCGATCAGATGGGAATAGAGCCCGCCCGTCGAATTCCAGCCGGCGGTAACGATGCCATTCCCGCCTTTGCCTGCAATGCAGGAGATCGGCTGAGCTTCCCACCCCAGGGGCAGAAGAATGGCCTTCTCGATCCCCTGTTCACAGGCTTCGATGAAGTCCATCACCGCGATCTTGTCATGATAAGGATAATCCTGTGGCCTGAGCTCGACCTGCTGTTCTCGCTGACGCTTGATGGCTTCGAGAGCTGCCAGTTCCTTGGCCTTCATGTCGTTATACCAGTGAAGGCCTCCGCCCACAGCGGCCGCGATCACGACGACGATGAGGATTTTCCCGATATTTGCCCGGATGGGATAAAGCTGCTTCAGCTTCTTGGCGCTGGAGAAGTTGACGACTTCCCAGATCTCCTCGCCCCTCGAACCCGAGACACCCCAACTGTCAGGAACGTAGACCGATTTCCAGTCAGGCGCGTTCAGTTCCGCGTACAGGGCCGATTTCGCCGCGGATTCCCCGCGATGTATCTCGTCGAGATAGACCTGGCCATCGCGCATCGAGCCGACCCACCATGTGTCCGAACCAGGATCGAGATGGAAGGCGCCGATCCATCGCGGACCGGAGATATCGATAGACACGGCATCGACCAGCGCCGGAATGCCAGCGGCATGACCATATTCGTTCGATCCGAACCCGACGAAATTCGCGCGGCTCAAATCGATATAGGTCTGATATTCGACCTCGAAATCGGTCTTGTCGTTCGGCTTCTCACTGAGAGCCTTTGCCTTGTCCCTCAGTTTTTCCCCATCGTTGAGGATATTCCAGTTGATGCCGATAGCCGCTTTCTGCTTGCCGAAATGAACGACCCCATCCTCGAGAGTGATGTCGTCGCTGGCCCCCAGCTTGCCGTGCTTCTCTTTTCTGGCAGGTGCTGCCTTTTTCTTCCCGATTGCCTTCAGGTTGAAAGAGAATGACTTTTTCCTGGAAGGCTGTTCCCCTGCTGTCTCGTGCTGCTCGGCCCCATCCTGGTGGGGGTCGTGGCCATCGTGGCCGGTGTCGACGTTCTCCTGATCATCGGCCGGGTGCTCGGCTTCCTTGCGGGATTTCCTGAAAAGATGGATGAAGCCCCGTTTCCGGTTGAGCTTCCTTGTTCTTCTTGCCTTGCCTGAACGCATCTGTGCCACCCCGGGACGAATGTCTAGTTGGCGGGGCCAATGGCCCCGCCGGATCATCATTTGTTGCGGATGATGTTGGGCGTGATCAGCATGATCGTCGCCACGCGGTTCTTGGTCTTCTGGTTGCTGACGCCGCCACCGAAGATGCCGCGATTGGACTTGCCCTGCTTGATCTCCACGCGATCGCGCTCGAAACCTGCCAGAACCAGGGTCTGCCCGTTTTCCAGGACGGCCTGCTGCTCGAAGGAAGTGGTCGAGACCTCGGGCAGCTGAACCGCGCTGTTGCCGTCGCCGAAGGTCTTGATGTCATTCAGCTCGGACAGGTGGACGGTGAACTGAACCATGATGTTCTGGTTGTTCAGGATCCGCGGGAAGATCTGCATCTGGAAACCGGTCTCGATTTCCTCGACATTGCGCTCGACGTCGCGGTTGCCGTTGCTGTCTTCGCTGACCTCGATATCCTTCAGATAAGCTGTCTTGTCGATGACCTGGATCGGCGCCACCCGGTTGTTGGCCGTCGTGGTCGCAGCACGGGTCTTGATCGATACCGAGCCCTGGCTTTGCAGCGACTGCATGATGGCATTGATGTTGTAGACACCGTTGATCAGGCCGATATTGACCGAACCGTTTCCTTCCACGGAACCGCCGACCGAGTTCAAGCCGCCATTCCAATCGGTGGATTTGAAGGCCGCGTTCAGATCGAGGCCGAAATTCGAGTCTTCATCGAGAACGACGGAGAGGACGTTCACGTTGAAGGAGACCTGCTGGGAAACGGATCCGTTCAGCTGCTTGACATATTCGCTCACCCGGCCCTGGTCGCTCACCTTGGCGGTGACCGTGATGAGGCCGGTGGTCGAGCCGATCGACACGGTCGCCTCCTCGCCGATCATCGCATCGATTGCCTCGCGCACTTCTGCCCAGATGTCCGAGTTCATCGTGGTCTGGGAAGAGATGCTATTCGCCGAGAAGGCTGTGCTCGCGGTGGAGGCGCTCGGCAGCGCCGAGATCTGGTATTTGCGTGTCACATAGTCACGGAGCATGATCCTTCCGTCGACATAGCTCCACTCCACGTCGAAGGTATTCGCGACCTGGTCCAGGATTTCGGACAGCGAACCGTGCAGGTTCGGCCGCATCTTGACCTCGGATTCTTCGCGCTGATCCCTGCCGCGAGGGACGCTGCTGCGAGTTGAACTCCGCGAGGCAGCTGCCTGTGGGGACTGCTCTGCCAACGGCTGGCTGGACGAGTCCTGCGGATCCCCCACGCCCGGGATGGACGATGCGGTGCTGGTGATCCTGCCGGTCGGCCCGAGTGCCAGGTTGTGCGGGATGTTTGTGATCTCGCTCAGGCGCTGCGCGATCTCCCCCAGGGAGAGCTCGTCGCGGCTGACCAGGCTGACCGCGCCGGAAGCCTGCAGACGGGCGGGCAGCAAGGAGGCGCTGCTCCGCTCGGGCGTGGCGCCCAGATAGACACCCTCGCTGAACTGAGCACCGCCGGAGCGCATGTGATTGCGAGAGTTGATGCGATCCATGCCGGCATCGACTTTCGCGACATTGGCCCGGGCATCCGCCATTTCTGCTTCATGACCACTCGAGCAGGCTGCCAGGAAGCTCGCAGCAACCGCCATTGTGAAAATGACCTTCTTCATTTTTCTGACTTTCCTTCTGGCTCAGTTGCTGCTCAGTGGTTGGTTCCAGATGTGCAGTGTGTTGTTTCCCCGGTGGAATTGCGCCGAGAGTTCAGGGTTTCCGATGTAGATCGAGTCGATCAGGCGGGTGGCGCTTTCCTCGAAACTGCCCTGGAAAGTGGCCGAGGATCGCATCCTGTAGTCGATCGGGCTGTCCCAGATCAGGGTCCATCCGGCAGCGCGCGTCCAACCCTCAAGGGTGTTCTTGAGGGATCCTCCGGCCATAATCACCCATCCCGAGCCCGGTTTGCCGACCGGCCCCAGGCCACCGCCACCATCCGCCTGTGCGGAGCTGGCCGATCCGACGCCGATCGCTGCGATCATCGCCACCAGTGCGAGCCTTGAGAGTTTTCGCGAAGACAATGTCCCAATTCCTTCAATTGCTGTCATGGCGTGCCGAACGGGTTCAGCCCTTGTCCTGCTCAGCGGTTTCGTTGCTTCCGACGGCACCTGCGGCAGTCAGCCGTTCAGGACGGGGGAGAGGGCGTGTGGATCCGGCACGCTTCCCGCTTGCCTCCTCGGTCACGGCAATCGCCTGTCCGGGTGCAGGATCAGAAAGGCTGATCGCTCCCATACCGGATGGGCCGGGCTCATAGCCGGCATATGCGTCCGCCTCTTCCATCAACTCATCATCGATGAAACCGAGGGCCGGGATGGCCGGACCCAGATCGACAGCCATCGGCGAACGGACGACGTCGCCCGTCTCGAATGCGACGGCTACGTCATGGCCTTCCGCGCGGATATCCACGACCCGGCCGAATTGACCGACGATCTGGCCAAGCGCCAGGTCGACGCGCGATCCTGGCAGCTGGTCGTTGACGATATAGACGGATCCGTCCTCATCCATACCGGCATACCAGTTCGACAAAGCCAGATTCCTGCCATCGCCGACGTCGATGATCGTGTCGCGATGTTCCTCGCCTGCCGCGGACAGAAGCTGATCGATCCTGGCGTTCGGATTTCGGGCAAGCTCCGCCATGGCCGCGATCGCGGTAATCTGATCGGGTGTCATCGAGGCCATTGCCCGGATTCCTTCAGGAGTGATCGCGAAGTTCGCCAATTCGCTCAGGCTGTCACCGGATTGGGCCGGGGCTTCGCCATATCCGTCTTCAGCCTTGAATTTTCCGTTCGAAAATTGCACCGGTCCAGGGCCGGGCTTCAGATAATCGCTCATGTAGTCGCCGCTCAGCAGGGCGTTGAGGCGCTCTTCGCTTTCCTCGTGACCGATATCGACATCGCTGTAGCGAGAACCGATTTCCGCCCGAATTCCGGAGAGCAGTTCCTCGACCTCGGCGGGGGTCTCCGTTTTCAGGACGGGAGCTTCCGGACGGCTGAGCAGGTTCATACCCCGATCGTCGTTTTCAGGGATATGAACGACGGGCAGGTCGATCTCGGCCGCGAGTTCCGCCTGGTTCACCGCGTCGCCATTTGCGCTGGCCTGCAGCGCCATCAGGGCGACACCAGAAAGCATCATGGTGAAAGAAAGGCGATTGCGGAACATTCTGTTCATCATTTCCCCCTGGCATCCGTTCTGCGACGGGCGTCATCCATCAATCTTCTGACCGTTTTCGCACGATCTTTCGTAAACACTTCCGCGACAAGACCATGACGGGAAAACACTCCCAGCGAAGTCAGCAGGTTGTAGCGGAAGATCTCGACATCCTCCGCGATCTTTCCGGTAAAAAGGTCATCGAGTGTATCGGGTGACTTTCTTGCCAGCTCGACCATCGACATCAGCCTGATTTCAGCCGGCATATAGGCCAGAAGTCGCAGGCATTTCTCGCGGATGTATTGACGCATTTTCGAGTCGTGACCGCCCTTGCGGCCGAGCCCGAGCAGGACTGCCATCAGCCGCGGGACAGTGGAACCGGCCAGTCCACGCCTGGTCACCCACGGCTCGCCCTGCGAGATCTCGTGGGAGGCGCTGATCAGAGCGGAACTGATCGTGCTCGGGAGAGAAGACACTCCCGGTTCCGATCGATCCTGAATCATTGCTGCTTTGACTTCCGGCGGCATGGCGTTTCCAAATGGTCCGACGATGTTTTTTCACAAATAGTCGTCCATTTCAATTTTCACGTCCGTCCCGAAGAGCCAAACATGTGGAAAACGTCAGCACGGAGGCGTTATCCACGTCCGCGGCGATGCCCGGAGGTGATGGCATCTTGGGACTTGCCGTCAAGGACTCTATTTCCGCTGCAATTATCGCATGCGGAAAGGGCGCAATATGGCTGTTCAGGAACGGGGTGAGGGCGATCTCGACCGGGATATCGATGTGCGTGCCTGGCTTCTGGTCCTGGGGGCCGCCGGATCCAGGCGATCCTTCGAGCAGGGTGGCCATATTCTCGGGCCGGTCGAGGCGCTCCAGCATCATCCGCTTGTCGTCGATCTGATGAAACTCGGCCTGTTCAGCCTGAACGTGGACATGTTTGCGCGGGAAAACCCGGGGATCGCCATCCCGGAAGATTTCCAGGTCGGTGGCGAGGTGACTCTCGCCAATGTTCCGCTCTTCCTGATCGCCATGGGTTTTCTCTACGCGATCAAGGTCGCCCCCAATTCGGACGAAGGAGAGGACGAGGATGAGAATGTCATCTCCCTCGACGGCCTGCGCAGCCATATCGCCCGCATCGAGGGCAGCATGGGGTCAATCGCCTATGACCCGATCCTGACATCGAGGGTGACCACCCTTGCGGCGGAACTCGTCAACTCTCCCGATTTCGATCCCGATGTGTTCGAGGAGGACCTGAAATGAGCCAGCAGGGTGGGCAACAGCAGGGCGGCGACGATCAGGAGATCCTCAAGCTCACGATCTATTTCTTTCTGACCGGTCTGATCATCTGGCTCGTCCTGCAGAGATACATCCATGTCTGGAATGCCTTTGTCGGCGCCGTGACATGGCTGCATATCTACCCGATGGCGATGGTCGTGAACTATGTCCCGATCGTCCTGGAAATTCCGTTCATCGGCGATTGGCTCTTCCGCATGTCGGCCATGGCGCATGATTTCCTGATCGAGGGTGGATATGCCCATATGTCCCCGGAATCACGAAGCGCGGTTCTGACCGCCAGCGGCCGCTGCGCCGTTCTCTACTATGGTCCGGTGTTTCTCTGGATCGCCCTGAAGGGGCAGGATTTCCGCGTCGACAAGAAATACCGCATGCTCCACAACCTGGAGAGCATGATCGCGATCCAGTCGGAGATCTGGCCGACATCACGGATAGCACGGCATATCGACCCGCTGAAGCTGAAGGAGATCGACGCGAAACGCATTGCGGACGAGTTCCAGAAAAAACTCACCTCCACCGTCGATACACCTGGTGCGCTGCCCAGGATCAACATCTCGATCAGGCCCGGCTCATGGAACAGGTCGATCCGTCCCGAGGAATGGCTGCTCGCGAACGGGCTTTCCTTCTCGAAGGAGGAATACAAGATCATCTCTGACCCGGAGCTGATGACGAAGACATCGCAATACCAGTTCCGGAGCGAATGGGAAAAGGTCACGATCGAGACCGTCTCGGAGGTTCTTGCCGAGCAATTGCGAAATCGCTGGACCGGTCCAAAGGCCCTGAGACCTTGCCTGAAGGCGATCTATGCCGTGATGGCGCTTTTCTACGACTACAAGATCAATGACGCGAACAGACTGCTGAACGAACTCGGCATCGTTGCTGGCGCCATCCAGGGCAAGGCCGGCGCGATGGATGCCGCGATCCTTGCCGAGAAAGGACTCATGGCCCGGATCGACGATATCTGCAATGGACAGAGCGGCCGCAGGCTGGGTGCAATCGGAGCCAGGCACGCATATGTCGAAAGCGCCTTCCCCGTGATGATGGCCAATGCCCGGAAGGACCGTGGCGTGCTGCCGCCGGCAGCATTCCTCTGGCTCAAGAACCAGGATCGCCTGATGTGGTATATCCTGAATTCGGTCGGAAATGACGCAATCATGGTCGAGGCCGCCGGCTCCATGGCCCATAGCAAGGCGGAGACCCAGATCGGCAAGCCGATCATGCGCCCGGCCGTCTATCAGGCCGCACGCGCCATGATCGAAGATTACATGGACATGACCGAGGAGCGGATCGAGGTCCGCCGCGAGAAGGAGATCCGGTCGCGCGCACCGGGGACCCAGGTAGACCTGCTGGCGGATTCCATCCTCGCGAAATACCGGACCGAACAGGGAACCGATGGAAACGGAGCCCAGGGATGATGACCCCGCCCATCCACGATCCCGCATTCGTTATGGCGGCCGGAATGGTCATTTCTCTCCTGGTTTCGATCATGGCGCGGGCATCGATTTACAGAACCTCGCAGGGGCAATCCCTTCTGTCACTGCGCCTGGCCTTCACCTTCTCGGCTATTCCGACGATCGGGATTGGCCTGGTAGCGTTGATGTCCTCGCTCGATCATCTTCAGATCGTTCTCGCGATGTCTCTATGCTGCTTTCTTGCGGCGGCGGCGATCGGTGATCGGGAGACAGGCTGGGCACCTCCTGCGATGACATTGCCAACCGTTCTCCTGGCCGGACTCTTCGGTCAACAGATGGGCTTTTGGGAATATGGTCCGCTCACGGTTGTCGGGCTTTCGTTTGTTCTGTGGATTTTTTGCGAATTATTCTGGGTTCTGCTTTCCAGGGTGGTTGATCTTCCTCCTCCTCCTGATCTGATGGCATTTGCCCTGCCGGTTCTTTTCTTTCCAGATCTTGTAACATGTGCGGCATTCTACATTCTCATTTCCCTTCTCCTGTTGATTTGCATGAAGATTCCTTCTCTTGCGATTTTTTTCTCCAAGGAAGAAGTCGTCAGCGATGTGGCATGCGAAATTGGTGTAGATATTGAAGATCTTCAGGGGTCCATTACCTTCCTTTTCCTGACCGGCCCCGTCACGATCCTGTTCCTCGCCGCCATCGTCGCGGGCATTCGATGAAGGAGATGTCGAGATGATGCCGCTTATCCCCGCCGCGATCGCGGTCACGATGCTGATCAGTTTCATCGTTTCCATGAGCTCTCCAGCGGAAAATTCCCATAATAGGGTGATCGCCGCAAATCTGCTCCTGCAACACGAAATGGCGGTCAAGGCCGTGCTGCAGGAGTCGATCCAATCGGGGGATCTCTCCGGCAGGATCTCAGGACCCTTCACCGATATGGGCGATTGGAGAACCGAGGTCCTTCCCGGGTCAGACCAGATCTATATCGTGACCTGGTCGGGGCCAGACCGTCCGATCAGCGACCGGACGGTCATCGAGGCATTCGCCCAGATCACCATCGCCGATCTCAATCGCATCCCGAATTCCGCTTCCGGATTCCGGAAAGATGTGGATGGGGGCGAAAAGATCGGACGGATAACACTGGACGGCATTAATATCCCAGTTGGCCAGGACGAGCCCGTTCTCGTTACGGTTCTGTCGGAAAGAGGCGCAGGATGAACATGATGCGAAAATTTAACCTAGCCGCGAAAGCATCAGCCGGGCGTAAGCTCCGGCACCGCGGCATCACCATGATGGAAGGCGTTCTGACGATTGCCATCCTGATGTCGGTCATGGCCGTTTCAGTCGCTTATCTCAACGACGAACGTGTCAAGCAGCGCCGGCTGATGCTTTCCGGTGAGCAGGAATCGCTTCTCATCGCCTCCAGGGCATTCCTTTCCAACGAATATCACGCCCTCCGGGAAGACCTTTTCGAGGAGGTCACCAGTGGAAGCGGCAGGGCATTGAAGGCTTACTCGGTAGCCGACCTGGTCGACCGTGGCTATCTCCCGGCAGGTTACGCGGAGAATGGCGGGATCGTCGGCAACATCTTCGGGCAGGACATCGCCGTCCTCATGCGCGCCGTGATGATGGACGACACATCGAACCCTGCCGCGACCCTGACCGAAGCCGACATGGATACCAATGGCAATGGCGAGATCGATGCCATCCTGACTGATGGCAATGCGCTGAACGGCGAAGTCGGCATCGAGGCTATCCTCGTGACCCATGGCGGCACGCAGATCCCACGCGGCGATGGGGCGGAAGCTGTCGGCATGATGACCTCGAGCTTCGGCGGTTTCGTTCTCCAGACCGGCACCACCTCCGGGCCCTATGCCAACTACACCCTGGACATCACGCCGTTCTCGACCCTGGCCGAATATCCGACCCAGGGGCATTTCGCGTCTGTTCTCGCCTTGAGCTCCTATGGCGTCCTCGACACCAATGAGACCATGCGCGATGCATTCCGCCGCTGCATCGAGTTCGATGAGAACAGCCCGGAATACCTGGCCTGCCTCGAGACCAACGAAATCCACACGGATATCATTCTGCAGCCCTATCAGGACGAGTTCGGAACCACCGTCCTTCCGGCACTTCGCGGGTTGACGATGCTCGACTGCCGTGATGACGGGAGCGCGCCCGCGGCCGCGAACAGCTTCACCATCGATTGCGCCTCGACCAACATCACCGGCGATCTTGAGGTCGACGGATCCGCAAGCATCGGCCAGACCACGATCTCAGATACCGCGATCGGCTATCACGGAGAGAATATCGTCGAGCGCAAGACGCTCGGAGGGACTCCGCAGAACGTCATGGGGGCGGATCGCCTGGTCGTGGGTGACCTGGCATCCGGACAGGACGTTTCGGAGGCGATCTTCTCCAGCCAGGTCGTCCAGGCGGGAAGCCTGGTCGATATGCCGCAATGCCCCGCATTCGCACTGGATGGCACGACCCCGCTGAGACCCAGGATCTACCTGACCCCGCAGACCTACCAGGATCCTCACGGCCGGCCGATCGTCGGTGTTCGCGCCTATGCCGAGGAGGTCACTCCGAATACCAACTGGCGGGTCAGACTGTTCTCCTTCATTCAGCAGGATTACTGCACGAATGACGTGACCAGCGCCATCCAGACCTCGGATGTCAGGGAGATCGTCGTTCCCGCACCCACGCTTTACGATCCGTCCGCGGTCAAGCGCATCGTTTACCCGGACCCGACATCCGGTGGCGCGCAATGCACCACTGTCAACCCGCTTACCGGCGAGGTTTCGAATGTCAGATCGGATAGCAGATCGGATGCTTACGAGCTGACCGGCAATGACGCCTACATCATCGTGCAGACCAGGTGCTACTGATGTTCTTCAGCAAGAAAGCCCCGCCAGCGAAGAAGCCGGTTCCCGCAGGCCAGCGTCCCAAACCGCAGGCCCCGGGGGCTAGACCTGCGGCCCCACAAAAACCTGTCCAGGCAGGGCAGGCAGAGGGGAAGCGTCACGTCGCCCCACCGCCGCCAACCCCGGAGCCGCTGGTCAATGACCTTGAGCGGAATCCAGTTCAGGGACCTGCCGACAAGCTGAGCTCCTATGCATTCACCGATCTCTATGTCCATGAGAGCTCGGACCGTCCATCCATGGTGCGCGCCTTACGTTGTGCCAGGACCGGGCTCGTGTCTTTGGGCGGTGGGGTGTCGTCTGTTCCCGAGGTGCTGGAGGAAGACGTCCGCATCCTCTGGGACAAGATGAACGAGGTCTATGCCCAGGGCAAATTGCGCAGCTTCCAGATGAAATATGGCGGTGAGGCATACCGCTGCACGCTACTCGCTCCACCTGAGGGCCGGCCGGATATCCCCGGCATCGCCACGACGCCGAAGGAATGGGTGGTCCGGCACGTCCAGCCCAAGGCCGCGACCTTCGACGATCTGAAGATGGCGCCATGGCTCAGGAAGGAAATCGCCGGCCTGATATCGCAGCGGGGCCTGGTGCTTATCAGCGGTCCGTTCGCGTCCGGGAAATCCACCCTGGCCACGACCAGCTTCGATTACTGGGTCTCCGTTTCGCGGGATGTGGGATTGGCCCTCGAGGATCCGCCCGAGGTTCCCCTGGCCCGGGTGACCATGGATCGCGGTGTGGTCTACCAATTCGACCTGACCGACAAATCCGTGACGGAAGCCATCAGGAATGCGCGACGGATGTCGCCGCGATACATCTATCTCGGCGAGATCCGGGATGGTGCGTCCGCCATCGAACTGCTCTCCATGGCGATGTCGGGACCTCTCGTCATCTGCACCATCCACGCCTCCGACCTTGTGAACGCCGTCGCGGCCTTGCACCGGTTCGCCTCGGATGTTGTCTCCGAGGAGGCCGCGCGCGACATGATCTCGAGCTGTCTGCTCCAGATCTTCTACCAGGAGATCAAGAACGGGAATGTCATGACAAAGACAGGCAAGACCTTCGGAGAGGATTCCCACCTGATCAGGAGCAGCATCAAGAACGGGCAATTCCGGTCTCTGCAGGAGGTCTTCGAAAGACAGGAAATCAACAGGAATATGCGCAAAACCTGATGCGAAAAAGGAATCGCAGTAGACATTTGCACGGGATCTTCCATTTTTTACAGGGATAACCGGTTCCCCGGGGCCGGACCTGGAACATCAGGCTCTTCAAAGGGTGAGATAATGAAGCTTCGTCATCGGCGTATCGCCATCTATGGGACCGCGGCTCTGGCGATCGGGATCGCCATGCCGGGAATTGCTGCCGCCGACTGGGTCGACCAGGCATATGACGAGAATTGCTCACCGGAAGCGAGAGAGCAGCTTTCACAGGCCAAGCGCGACCAGATCGAAAACCAGGTGAGACGCGCCGAAGCGAACATCCAGGCCCCCACGCCGGTTGGCGAACTGAGCTGTCTCAACGACCTGATGAATGCTCCGCTGGCCATGTTCTCCGGCATGGGCAGCATCCTGGGATCCCTGCAGGGCGGATTGGGCAATGTGGGCGACCTCGGACTGGGCAATCTCGACTTCGATGTCTCCGGCATGGTTTGCGCGGCGGCCGCCTCCAAATGGTCGACCCTCACCGAGGGCCTCGGCGGTGTCGACCTCAACCTGAACCAGTTCGCCTCGATGCCGTCGGATGCCGCCGGCCGCCTGTCCAGTGGCATTTCCAGCTTCATGCCATCGATGAGCGGAACATCGGGCAGGGACAGTTCTGGCAATGCAGGCAGGGTGTCCGATTACTCGGTGCCTGACTACAGCCTTTCCGATGCCGTGACCGCGATCCCGCTCTATCCCGAATATTCCGACCCGGACATCCTCGACTACGATCTTGCCGCGGAATCGGCCGCCAATGGCGCCTATAACGTCAACATGGCGAAGAATTTCGCCGATTATCTCGCCTGCAAGATCCGTGCCTGGAACGGATGGAGCGGCGAGCATTGGTATGGCACGCCGGGTGCGACCTGCACATTCGACTATTACGATGGTCCGACATATGACTATCCCAGCACATATTCCGGAAGCTATGCGGGCACGGGCCTGAAGGACGTCCGGGGCGCAGTCTCCGGTCTCGGATCGGCGCCTGCGGGCGCATCGGTCATGGCCGTGCCCTCCGGTGCCTCCGTCAATGTCGCGCCGAGCGGTGCCACCGTCCAGAGCGGTTCCCCGGCATCCACCTGGAATTCGATCGGCACGCCCGGCAACTGATTGAGAGTGAGAGAACCCATGAGAAAAAATATCCTTCTCTTTTCCGCGCTTGTCGGGCTTTCCGCATCGGTTGCCGGCAGCGCCATTGCCGGCGACTGGGGCAAGGCCGGGCAGGTTTCCACGACCAACTCGATCCTGCGATCCAGCAAGGATCGCCAGGCGGAAACCAGGGACGCGGTGAATGATGTCCGAACCGAAGTCCGGGAGAGCTCGCTCAATCAGATCGAAGCGATGAAGGCGCAGAACGCCGAACTCGTTTCCTATCTGGACAAGCAGATCGTCGCCAACGAGCGCATCACCGACGCGGCAGAACTGAACGAAACCGAGCGCCTTCGCCAGGAAATGCGTGCAAGATATGAAAGCGGCGAACTGGACCCCAACCCGGGGGCCTGTTTCCTGCTGGACCTCTTCCGTGGCGGCAATGGCAGCACGATGGAAACCGGGAAGAAGGCCTTCGGATCCCAGACGGCATCCAAGGCCAGGCTCGCCGGGGATGGCGCGGATCCCGATGTGCTCCAGGGGCCGACATCCGTGTCGCGTGGCATCACCGATGACGTCGTCGCGCTCCGCGGCGCTCTGGGTTATGATGATGCCACGACCAACCCGGCATCGATTTTCGAGAACGTCACGCTTCCGACCAATAACGGTGATGCGGCCAAGAACGCGGCGGCACTCGAGCGGCTGATGCGCAACATGGTCGACCCGTTCCCCCAGCAGCCCGTCACGGCGTCTGAACTGCGCGATCCCGCCGGCCAGGCCAGGCAGGCGGCTCGTGAGGTCGAGAAGACCCGGCAGAACACCGGCGCCGAAGTGCTCGCAATGACGATGAACATGCGCGATCCCATCGGCGAGGTGAATTCAGGTCACATCGAATATGCCAAGAAGATTGCCGGCTATAACCGCAATCTCACCGAGGGTGACGATATTTCCGAACTTCAGCTGATCGAGATCAGGAACCTTCGCCAATATGCGCCGTCAGGAGAGTTCCAGACCGAACGCGAGACCTACAACCAGACCTCCTATCTGCACGATATCCTGGACCAGCTCGCAGTCCTGACCAGGATCCAATACCTGCAGCTGGAGCTCGATACCAGGAATGCCGCCGTGAATACGCAGATCCTCTCTGCCCTGGTCAACGGAAACGGTCCGCGCTGAAGCTGGACGCAGGAAGACAGTGGGCCCGGGTACGCAAGTTCCCGGGCCCTTTCCTGTTGATAACGCGGTGAGCATGCGAAATTCTTGATATTCCGTGCGTATATCTGCTGAAAACCATCTGAGCCTCCCGACGACCGAATGTCGTTCGGGAATTGCTGACGAAGCCTGGGAGCCGAAAAAATGGCAGAAGCAAGAGACCGCACGCCTTCATTGCCGATGTCGCGCGACAATGTCGACGCCGGCATGATCCGTAGGCCGGTCCGTTCCTTCGGGGACAGCTTCAAGGACTTCCTGTCGAGCAAGGATACCGTTCAGCTTGCCATGATCGGTTCCGTCAGCTCGATCGCGCTCTTCCCGCAAACCTGGCTGCTGACGCTTCCTGCTGCGTTGAGTTATTACTCCTGGGTCGCAACGCGCAAGTTTCGGCTTCCGTTCAAGGTTCCACAGAATTGGGGAGGCACCGATTTCGGCTCGCCAAGCCCAGGTGGCCGCGGATTTGGCAAGGCCGGAGGCATCCTCTATTTCGGCCAGGACCAGGCAAGTCAGGAGGAGCTCTGGATCGAGAATGGCGATGCCCGCCGGCACGGCTTCTTCCTGGGAACCACCGGCTCCGGGAAGGCACTCAGGGGTGATGCGCTCATTCTCACCACGCGCGGCTGGGTATTCAATCGCGACCTCGTCATCGGCGACGAGCTGATCCATCCTTTCGGGGGAACGAACCGGATCACGTCCATTCACCCCCAGGGAAAGCTTCCCGTCGTCAGGGTGAACTTCGCGGACGGCCGCCATGCCGACTGCTGCAGGGATCATCTGTGGCAGGTCAAGGTCAAGGCGCGCACAGATCTTGCGCCGGCAGAAGGCTTCACCGAGGAGGGCAAGGTCATGTCGACTGCGGACCTTGGTATCCTCCATGGCCTTCGCGGGAACGATCTTCAGATCACCGTGCCCCTGGCCCTGCCGCATGATGGCCTGCCGATCCCTGAGGGGAGCGGCATTCTCTCCTTGGATCATGCAATCAGATCCGCGGATCAGGGCCTCCATCACCTGGATTACATGCCATCCCTTTACGGAACGGCTGATGAAAGGATCGAATTCCTGCGCAGCTGGATGCGCAATGCCGAATACAAGATCGCGATCGAGGAGTTCGGAGTGCGGCTGCGTGAATTGAGAACGCCGGACGCCCTGATCCTGAAGCAGATCGTCTGGTCCCTGGGCGGCATGGCAACCACCTATCGGAAATCCTCCCTGAAGGACAGGATGAAGGGTGTCGATCTGGTCCTGAACTTTCGCGACATGACGAGGATCTGGCCGCAGGCATCGATCTGCAAGGCGCCGAGCAACGGTGACGGCCTCGAGGTAACCGGTGTCGAAGCCCTGCACGAAGAAGATGAAATGTCATGTGTGAAAACCGAACGCGATGACGGTCTTTACATCATGGATAATCATGTCGTCACCCACAACACCGAGCTTCTTCTTGGCGTCGTTTCTCAGACGTTGATGTGGTCATCCGGCTTCCTGTTCATCGATGGCAAGGGCACGACGGAATTCTATGCGCGCGCCTGGTCGCTTTGTAAGCGCTTCGGCCGGGAAGACGACATCCGGGTGCTGAACTTCACCGATGGCGGTGACGACCCGGATGCGCCGTCCGGCGGCCCGAATGTTCAGTCGAACACTCTCAATCCCTTTTCCAAAGGTTCGGCCGACCAGCTCATGAACCTTATCGTCGGCCTGATGGGTGATGCCGGTGCGGGCAACGATATGTGGAAAAGCAGGGCGATGTCGCTGGTTACCGCGGCAATGAAGGCGCTCTGCATCATGCGTGACAGCGGGGATATCCTGCTCGACGTCCAGGCGATCCGGGACTTCCTTCCGCTCGGCACGGGGGTGAGCAAGGACCTGGTGCGCGGCAAGCCGCCATCAAACATCATGGATATCCCGGAAGAGGCCTGGGACGAGATGAGAACACGTGGCGGGATGATCGAGCTCTACCTGAGATCGGTCAAGGGAGACTTCTCGAATGCCTCCCGTCTGGCCCTGAAGGGCTTCTTCGATTCATTGCCGGGTTTCAACCTGGAAAAAGCGCTGAAGGGTGACTCGCAACCTGATAAAGCGTCAGAGCAGTACAACTTTCTATCCATGCAATTAACCAAACCACTTGGATCTCTCGCAGACGATTATGGACACATTTTCCGCACACCCCTAGGGGAAGTCGATATCGATGACATCGTTCTGAACCGACGGATTCTGGTGGTGCTCCTGCCTGCCCTGCAGAAGGCCGCGGAAGAGATGCAGAACTGCGGAAAGATCGTCGTCAACCTCGTGAAAATCATGATGGGTAACGCGTCCGGCTCCCAATTGCAGGGCTCCAAGCAGGAAATCGTGGATTCCAAGCAGACAAGGGCGCCTTCGCCATTCATCTGCGTGCTCGACGAAGCCGGCTACTACATGGTCAAGGGCATCGATGTGATGATGGCGCAGGCCAGGAGTCTTGGCTTCATGGTGATCGTGGCTGGTCAGGACATGGCCGCAATGCAGTCCATCAACGCCCAGATCGCTGAAACCGCGATGGCCAACGCTTCAATTTTCGCAGCCGGTAAAATCACGGATGCCGACAAGACCCTTGCGGCGATTCAGAAACTCTTCGGCCGGACCCAGGTCTCTGTCACCTCCGGCTACCAGGCCCAGGCTGGCGTCATGGGGACGAAGTGGGTCGATCGCATGGATGCAACTTTCCAGGAGATCGACAAGGTCAAGGGTGAGGAACTCCAGAACATGATGGAGGGCGAGTTCTACTTCCTCTTCAATGGCACGCTGGTTCGCTCCTCGACCTTCTATGTCGGAACCCTCGGCAAAGGCGGTTTCGGCGATGATATCTCGATCAACAAGTTCATCAAGGTGCGTGGGCCCACGGACAGGGTCCCGGGACTGGACCAGAAGGTCGAAGTGAAGTTCCTCGCCGGCTATGCCGGTGCGATCGAAAAGATGCTGCACATGGGCGCCGATCCCAAAAAGGCTCCTCCCGAACTGGTGGAAGACGGTCTGACAGGTCTGAACAGGTTTGCGGGAAAGCTTCTTTGGAAGGCGGGCAAAAAGGCAGGAAATCACGCGAATATCCACGCAGCCTGGCTCGGCGCCCTGATGAGCATCAGCCAGATCGAAGACATGATGCCGGACGGATCTGGGGATGATGACGTCGAGACCTGGGATGCGGAGGATCTGTCCGGAGAGGAATCCCTGGACATGTTCAAGGATGGCCTGCCCAGCATGGAAGACCTTGAAGCTGACTTTCCGATCGAGAGGCCGAAGAGCCCGCCCAGGGGCGGAAGCAAGAAGGACCTGATCGACGCGTTCGACAATTCGATGGACTACGATGCGAATTCCGAGATCGCGGGATCCCTCAACCGGATCGCTGAAAGCAAGACCGAACAGCAGCGACATGGCGGCCTGATCGATCTCCTTCTCGCGCAGGATTCAGCCAGGAACAAGGCCAGGCAGAACCGGGAAATCGACAAGCTTGCAGCTCGTGAGGACTCCAATGACGGAAGCGGTCGTGCTGCTCAACGCAAATCCTTCGGCGAGTTCTTCAATGTCCTTGCAGAGAACAGCAGCAGATTTGCAAAGATCTTCGCCGAAGAGGAAATCGACGGAGATCTCGGTATCGAGATCTTGAGGCGCTCAGGAAATGTGAAACCGCTTCCCCTGGATGCGTTCCAGAATGCACATTTCATGGATGACGAAGTGGGTGAGCTCGAAAAAATCCTGTCGACGGAGCAGAAATGATGAAGCTGAAGGTCCTCTTCGCAGCACTGCTCATTTCAGGCCCTGCCTTTTCGAAGGAATCTCACCCTTTGGTGCACGCCTTGCTCCCCTCCGGGATCGAGGTGGATTTACGGAGTGTCGAAGTAATTGAAAAAGAGGCCCTTTCGGCCGGACAAGGGTATATGTCGACGGCCATTTCCGATATCGGCATGACCGGGATAAGGATCGAGAAGGACAGGAGCAGGAAGACGGGCCTGACTGTTTCCGCGGACAGTCTGTCGATCGCTTCGAAATTCGAGCATGGGGCAAAGATCTCATTATCCGGGCTGGTCATCTCCTATTCGGATATCCCTGACTATGAGGGCGACGAGTTATGTGCGAATTTGAAAGTGATCGACAGCATCAAGGCTGATGGAATACGGATTGCAAGAAAGGAGAGGGGGGCCGCGGTTCCCTCCCAGGTGGAAATTCGGGACTTTTCCTACAAGGCAGGCCAAAGCCGGAACGAGGGCTGCTTCCTCGAGGGTGCACTGACCGCTGAAAACCTCACGACGATCCTGGCCGCCGGCCAGAACCAGGTCTTCGAGGGTCTTCGCGTCGATCTTCGACTGCCTGCGACGGTGGAAGATGCCGACTCGCTGACCGCAGCGGCGACAATCAAGGTCACGGCCAGGTCTGCGGAATTCAGTCGCTCGAGAGAGGTTCCCTCTGCGGGATTCTCCAATCTTTCCGCAGATATGCGATTTGAAGGGCAATCCCTGATCGGGATGATACAGGTTATTCGATCGAGGAATCTATTTGATGATCCTGATTTTGAATTGTTCAGGTCTATGCAATATGTAAACGCATTTTCGATGATAACCGGACAGGCCGAAATAAGTGCCCCACTGATAAGGCTTTATGCTGCTGGAGTTGTTCCACAATCTGCTGTGGCGAATTTCAGCAAGGCTGGCCTGAGCACGATGTCGGGGCAATTCAATGGGAAGTTCAGATATAATCAAGGAATAATCGATGGCGGAGTTGATCTATCCCTTCTGGGATTGTTCGGCCTGACTGGCACCTTGGCCATGGATGTGGCGCCTTATCCTGGAGAAAAGCTGGAAGCAGCAAGGGAAGGCAAAAGTCTGGGATTGCACGGTTTCCCGGATATCGGATTATTGTCTTTTTCTATCAAGCTCATGGATGGAGGAATGATCGACGCAAGCCAGGCGCTGACGGGTGTTCCCATCCAGTCCTACATCAGGGGGCTGGCTCACCCCTACCTGTCTGACAGCGAAAATCCCGCGCCTCTCTCCTATCATGTCGCACTGGACCGGATCGTTGAATACGTGGACAGGATCGCCAGAGGTGGAGAGGTGGAGCTAACAGCTCGGCCGTTGGAAAGGAAGTCGATCCTTACAGCAATCGGAATGCTCCTGCGCGACCCAATCGAATTCGCTCGCTTCGCCAATCTGGGATATTAGATGGAGGCGCTCCTCTTGCGGTTGAACTTTGGTAAAGACCTCGTTATGGGATATCTGCCATGAGGCTTTTGCGTGACCTTTCCGCTGCGAGTGCATTCGATGAACCATTCCGGAAATCCTAACGACAGCATATCAGATTTTCTTTCCCGAGTTTTTCCACAGCTTTACCCGGAACCAGGCTCAACATCGGTTTTAGAGAACCTGAAGGGCGATATTCTCATCCCCCTTTACCTCCACAGCCCGATTCCCGGAATCGCACGTCTCGCGCTTGAGGGAAGGGTGTTGCTTGGTGATGCTGACCGGGTCGCCATCCCGGGTGGATATTACAGGATCATCGTTTCGGAGACCTACCAGTCCGCACGCAGCGTCCAGGCCGGTATCCGCCTTTCGGGGAATGGCGAATACTCGACCATGGGAACCCTTCCCGGGGGCGAGGGGGTGACGCTGGTGAAGCTCGCCCGTATCCCGGGCATGGCGCAAAGCAAGAGCTCCATCCACTTCGACGGGTGCGACGGAGACGTCTTCATTGAAGTCCATGACGAACGGTTCGAGATGTCGAGGGAGAACAAGATTCACCTTTCCATCGTCATGAGCAGGGCGGACGGCAACAGATACCTTCTCGATAGGGAGCAACGCACGGTCGATCACTACAAGCGTGCCCAGGCGATCTCAAAGAGCCTCGAGACTGCCGTCACCGATGATGTCACATTGATGCTTCTGCAAAGCCTGCTCGAAAAGCGGCTCGGTTCCAGGATCGCGGTCGCTACGGTGTCGCCCCAGGACGTGATCGAGCATATCGAGGAGATCATGTCCCATATGGAGGTCGAGATCCCGACCCCGACCGCAAGAGAGATCCGGCCGGTGATCGACAGCTATCTCAGCAACATCTGGATCGAAAGCAGCGCATTGGCGAAGGACGTCGCCCACCGGTATATTCGGAATGCATGGGGCGTGAAGTAATTCACGCGCCCAAACTTCGCTTGCGAAAAATGCGTAATTCATGATATTTTCGCATGTGGCGGGTTACCGCATCATGACGGAGAATGACTGAATGACACTGATTGTCGGGCTCGCCGGGCTGCGGGAGGTGGGGAAATCGCTCGCCTCCGGCTATCTCGCATCGAAATACAACCTTGCGAAAGTGCATCCCTTCAATGGCGGTAAGGCGATGTGCAGGGCCTACTTCATGCATCGCGGCGTCGATGCCAATGTCGCGTGGCGCATGACCGATGGCGATATGAAGAACAATGCCTGCCCTCAGCTTCCCGACTGCGAGTCTTCGCGATATTTCATGGAGCGGCTGGGCAAGTTCATGGGTGTCGACATGGGGCCATCCTGGACGCTGGAGCGAGAGCTCATGCTCGCTGAGAAAAACATATCAGGCCGCGATGCATTTGCCGCTGCCGCGATCGACTGGGAAGGCGCGCGGGATGGTCATGTTCCTGGCCGTGCCAAGCATGCCTCAGATACTCCTGTCTCGGCTGCGGTGGATACCATGGTACAAGCCTATCTTCTCCATCTCGGCCTGTCGCAAGGCGATGCCGATCGCATGGTGAGCGGCGACCTGGGGGATGTCCCCTGCGCATATTTGCCGGACCGTCGCAGCACGTCCTGGATGAAATCCCGGATCCAGGGGTTCATGGATGATATCATGGGCGCCCAATGGAGCCGGAACGACTATCCGGAATGCCCGGCGAGCATCCTGGCCGACTGGGTCCGCGTGGTTGGGACGGGAACGGCTTTTGTCCAGCCTCCCGTCCTTCGGGGCAGCGGCCTGCTCGCGGAATCGATCGTCTACGAGGATGTTTCCATCAGAACCCTGGGCGGATACATCGCCCGTATCAATCGCAAGGGGCGCAATCCCACCGTCGGCCTCGAGACCGATGCCTATACCGCGCGGATGCAGGTCGATTACGACATCCAGAACGATGGCAGTATCGCTGAACTCGAAGCCGTCATGGATGAGCTGATGCTGGACGTCCGGGCCCATTATGTGGCGAACCGGGAAGGCGACATGGTTTGCGCCTGAAGCTGTCTGTATGAGAAAAAAGAATGGCCGCTCGTTAGAGCGGCCATTCCTTTCTGATCTGAGACCTGGCGTCGGTATCCAGGATCAGATGGAAGGCTCACTGCCTTTTTCCTCGATCATCTGATCGAGTGCCAGGAGCAGGGCAGAGCCCAGGTCTACGAGATCCTCATGCTCGAGATCGGACCGTATGCCGGCATCCTCCAACTTGGCGAGGCGCCAGGCATCACGGTCTTCGCCTTCTGCAATGTCGAGGCCGTCAGCCGTTTCATGAAGGGAATCCGACAGAAGATCAAAGATCTCATCCGTTTCCATGCTGTCGAGGCGATCTCGATATTCCTGAAGTGTAAGCTGCGCCACGGATTGCTTCCTCCTTGTCTGTTTGCTCGAAGATAGGCAGGGGACTCGAAACAATCGAGGCCAGTTCCTGCTATTGGTGCAAGGCATCATGGCGCGAGAGCTGCTCCGGCCTCAGGGTCCAGCCGTCCGGCAGCCTGGAGTCGTCACAGAAGAAGCACCGGCAGGGCCGGCGGCTTCTACGCCTTGTGCCACTGAGAAAGTTCCGGACGGCGCCGTTGCTCGATGGTGAGGGGTGGCAGATCGACCTGACCCGCTCCGGATCGATCCCGGCCAGTGAGGCCGCATGACGGACGATCCTGGGGTTTTTGGATCCTAGCGCCACGATGACGGCATCGCGGGGCAAAGCGGCCAGTTCCGCAGCCAGGAGCGTTTCCACCATCTCCCTCAGGAAGGGGTGTTTCAAGGGGTCGATATCATGGTTGTAGGGCGCCCCCTTGAAGAAAGTCGGATATCTGAGAGCCGAGGTGAAATGCACCTTATCGGACTCGCCTGTCCAGAGCTGATCCACATCCTCGATACCGGCCGCCTCGGCAATGCCGGCATGCTCCAGCAGCGATTTCAGATTGACCTCCATCGTTCCGCCGCGGAAGGAACTCCCGGCCTTGATCGCGGCCAGGTCTGCTTCGGGATCACGGTTCTCATGCAGCGCCTTTTTCAGGGCTGCGTGGCTCAGACTCATCTGCGTCGGACCGGGAGTCACACCGACAATGGCGAGGCCCGCATTCCTGTTCACATGATCGAACGGCGCCCAGAGAACCTCGATCTCCTCGTCGCGATGCAACGTCATATCGGCGGAGACTGCAGTGCGGATTTTTTCGACTATCAGATCGGGATCAGGCAAAGGCATTCCGGCAAGCTCCAGGTTAGACTCGTTTAATCAGGGTTTTTCTCGATGGTTTCCAGCCATTCACCAACGGCGGACCGAAAATCGCTCTCTCCTTCGACTGGCCTGATCCTGACGATCAGATCGTCGATGGCGGCCTGGCGATGCTCGGCAGACAAGCCGCTGAGCGCGGCTGCAACATCCGGGGCAAGGTCAGACGGGATATGGATAGCCTCACGGGGATGGAGCTGATCGATGAATTTCTGCAGATCGAGATCTTTCGCGTTGGGTTGCGCCGGGTTGAAATTCTTGCCATCCGGATCGAAGACGAAGCCGGCAATCATGTAGCCCGTGTCCGGATCCCGCATCCAGACGAATTCGCTTTCCGTCGAAATATAGGTATCCGAGCCTAGAACGGACAGGGTCTTCCTGAGGCCAGGGACGGACTGGAAATCCGAGGGAATGGCCGAAGTCTCGGTTTGAACGTCCTGGGCATGAAGCATTCCCGCCGTGCATGCCGTGAAAAGAAGCGCCGAGAAGCCGCTTCCTGAGTGACGCGATAGCAGATGGCGCATCGGATTCTCCGTTTGGTGTCGCCGGCTGGGAAGGGCGGCCGCTGGCCGCCCTTCGCCACAGGTTCAGAACTTGTCGTCGAAGTATCCGTCGACCGGAACGCCGGCCTTGAACATGTAGCCCTTGTTGCCTTGCCAGGCGAAGAAGGGGACGGCCGGGATCTGGTTTTCCTTGAACATGTCCCAGTTGGTCTTCACCCGGGCGTTCACGTCATCGGGAAGGTTCGAAAAGTCGCTGTGAGCCAGCTTCGAGGAGCCGCGGCTGCCGAAATCGAGGGAATGCTCCCAATACGCCTGGGCCGGGTTCTCCGACAGAAGAATGCCGGCAATGGCCGTCGGCGATCTCTGGGACACCAGGGGCGCCATGATGATGCGGAGCTGCAACTTCCCGGCCTCGACATCTGCCTTGAGGGTGTTGATGGCCTTGCCGCAATAGGGACACATGGGATCCGCGAACATATAGACGATTTTCGCATCAGCCTTGCCGATTGAGAACCAGTATGAGTCTGCCTCGATCTGCTTGAAGAACGCTTCGCCGGCACCATCGCCAGGCTCGCTCGACGCCGGCGATACCTCGGGAACTTCGCCAGCATAGGCTACGGCCGGCTGCGGCGACGGAATTTCTCCGGCCGTGACAGCGGGGTCGATCACCGCGGCTGCGCCTTCTCGGAATTTCATGAGCGGCGTTTCCGGCGGAGGCATTGCCTTTGAGGCACCTTCATCCTCCTGTTCAGGTGTTTGAACAACCGATGCGGTCGGGACGGCGGGATCCAGCTCCTTTACCTGCTCATCGATTGACGGATGGGCAGCGGCGAACTCCTCGGGACTGAGAGCGGCAAGAGCTTCAAGGGCCTTGCGCTGCTCCCCTGTCATTGCGGGCTTGCCGCTCGTGCGTTCAGTCCAGTCGACCAAGGCAAGCTGGAACTGCGCCGGCGTTTCCGCTGCATTCATCGAAGCGACCAGGTCGGAGATGACCTCGCGTTTGCGTTCATCGGGAATGTTGCTCAGGACCTGGTCGGTCTGCTGCATGACGTCCTGATGAAGGCCTTGGGCCGCGCCCAGTTCGGCCGGCGATACGATGCCCTCGATCCCGCTCCAGATGACGTTTTCCTCGGCAGCACCGCGCTCGAGTCCAGCGGTCTTCCAGGCGTCGACAGGCGAAACGCCCTGCATTTCCGCAGTCAGGTCATTGCCATCCAGATCGAAGGCATATCCGGTGACGATCATGTTGCTGCCGGGAATGCTGAACCAGACGTTTTCGCCTGTCTGATTTTCGACTTTCCACGCATCGAAGCCGTTGAAGGTTCCGATATGATTAACCGGGAATTCGGCAAGAAAACCCGGACGATCCTGGGCGATAGCTGCGCCGGAAAGGCCCAAAAGGGCGGGGACTGCCGAAATGAGCAGTCGGCGTTTCAATGTCATGCAGCTTTCTCCAGGGTTTCTGCTGTTGTTGCGGTTCGTGAAAGGAAAGCCTCGATGACGTCATCGTCAGGCTTGAACCCCTGCTCTCCGAACAGGGCGAGATGCAACTCCGGATCGGAATAGAATACGACAAGCTTCGCAAGACGCTTCTTTTCGACCCCATATGCGGCCGCCATGGCGTTCACCACGCGGCCCGGCGGAAAGCAGTTCAGTTCATACTGTGCAAGCATTCGGCCGGATTTCAGGCCGCAGAGCTTCGCCGCTCTTTCGAGATTGAGGCTTTGGCCCTCGCGAAGCCTGCGCATGATCTGTCCGAAAGTCTCACGGGCGATCGTCCTTCGGGCGGTCTCTCGCGGGTCCAGCTTGGGCCGTCCGCGCTCATCGATCCCGGTTTTACCCGGTCGCGACCGATGTGTCAGCATGGCTTTCTGGATGGCGTTGGTCATGGTGAGTTTCTTTCTTCTTGATCTTCTGACCTGTCAGGATCTTCGTGGATTGCGGTTACTGTCCGGTTCCAAAATCGATGCCCTATAATATATACCGATTTACATTTTCGCAAACCGCAATGATGAACTGGATGGGGAAAGATGGCCACGAACTACATCGGAAAAGCTTCCAAGGCCGAAATGAACCGCCCTGGAGGCAGGGTCCTGCGCGCCAAGAAGCTGACACTCAGGCTGCTCCTGATCATCCTTTCCATTATTGGTCTGACGATCCTGCTGATGATCCTGAAGCTGGACTATCCCATCATCGACGTCCCAGGTCTTGCCTGGACAGGTTGAAACGGTCTTGGTGGGTTCCGGTGTATCGGTAACCATTTGATCTTCCACGGTCTGCGCAATTCATGAAGTAAAGTAGGCGCAATTCGTGAAATAGGGGCTGGCCGCACAATCCACAAAGACGTGACCTGCTCCGGCAAGATTGCGTTTTCAATGGAAAGGAGCCGCCAACATGGGTGGCGGCCCCGGATACCGTCGACATCTACCGTGTGGGCTGGACGCACTGAAGGGCCAGCCTGCCGGTCGAAACCGGATCAGTTATACTGGGGGTCGTAGGTTGCAGCGAAACCTCCGGTCATTTCGAAGTCGTGGGCATTGTCGCGTGCATTGACCGTCCCGAAAATGGCGGAGTTGGTGCCGCTGCCGGAGACCGTCGCATCGAGATTGTTTGCCGCGTCGAACAGGAAGTAGCCGTCACCGTCGCGAACCCGGGCAACCATCGAGTCGTTCTTCAGGCGACCGTCCTCGACCTTGACGGTGCCCATGACTTCGATGTTCTTCCGGCTGTTGCCGACGATCGAGTCCATGTAGCCCTCGCCTTTCTCGAAGTCCATTTCCAGGGCCATGTTGCCCTGCAGACTGGCCACTTCCGCGTCCTGGCCATGACGGTAGCTTGTCTGCAGCGTGCCGGTATAGACGCCGCTCTGAACATTCAGGACATCGCCGCCGGTGCCGGTCACGCCGAACTTGGCCAACCGGTTTTCGCGGTCCAGACGGACGAGGCCGTTGTTGCCGAAACCAGGAACCGTCGTGTAGGAAACCTCGCGTCCGTCCTCGGCGGTTGCCACATAGACGCGTGTCCCCCCTTTCCCAGCGTAGAAATTGTTCTGGTCGACAGCGAATTTCGCCAGATCAGCCGGCTGTTCGCTGGCCGGATTGTTGCCGCCGGTCCCGGTATCCCCACCACCTGTTCCCGTATCACCACCACCGGTCCCGGTATCGGGGTTCGGCACGGAAGGGTTCGTGGGCGAGGAGCTGCCGCCCGAACTGCACGCGGCCATGGCCGAAAGCGCGAGAACCATGAAGGTCTTGGAAAGCACGTTTTTCATACTCATCTCCCGGGCCGCGGCCCTTGCTTGTCGGAGCGACAGCCCCGTGATGCTGGTTGCGAACAAATTACGGATAATTTTTTTCGCATGCAATACCTAAAAAACTGGATGTTCTGAAATTATCCCTGAGGTTGTCCGGCAGATCCCGTCTACCCTTATACGTACATGCAAGCCCTTGTAAACAGGAAGATGCTCCTTCGTCAGGCCAGAGATAAGTGCCTCCCGGCATGATGCGAAAAAATATATCTTGTGCTCAACTCGCATTTCTCACATGATCTGCAAAACTCGAAATACCCAATGGAGACTACTGTCATGGCCCTCAAGAGCACTCTTCGCGCCGCCGCATTCCTGTCGCTGTCGGCCATCGCTCCTGTGGCGCATGCAAAGAGCGATGGCAATGTCCTGGAGGGCGTCGGAATGACCGGATCCGAGAGCATGATGATGTTTGCCCTTTCCGACTACCGGCTGCCTCGAGACTTCCATGAAGCCAGGCTGGCACTTGCCAAACGGATGGGTCTGGTCGGAACGCCGGGCCAGGTGACCGACAGCTGGATCGATTTCGCCCCGGTGCTGACCTATGACGGAAACATCAACGGCGGCTCAGTCGGCGAATCCGTCACCATCTCCGGCCTCGAGTTTCGTGTGGAAGACGATTACCGTGCAAAGGGCGGTCTTCTTGTCGGAACCCAGGTGACTGCCGGACTTCGCATGAATGTCGGAGAGAGAACCGCTCTGGAACTTGACGGATACGCCATGGCTGCCTGGGCACCGGAACATGACATGACGAAAACCAGGGTCCAGGGATCGGCATGCCTGCGTCGCATGGTCAATGACCGGGTTCAGGTCCGGGGATGCCTGGACGGATATCATTCGAGCTACGAACTGGGTGAGACCCGGAGGGCAGGGGTGGAGGCTGGGATGAGCTATGCATTCGCAAGCTTCGCGGCCTTCCACGAAATCGATGTGAGCCTGAAGCAGAGCCGATACTTCGATGATGAGGACTACAACCAGACGACGGTGGCGGCTATCTACACCACCGGCCGGCCGGGCCCGCTGGCCTTTACGGCTGGTGTCCAGCTGGGGACCGAAGTCGAGGACCGGATCGCAATGCGCGAAGCCTTCATGGCCGGTGTATCGATGATGGTTCTGGATCGTCCGACGAGCTTCCTCGTCAGCCTGCAGAACAACCGTGGCGGCATGTTCCTGGGGGAAGGGCGCGACGAGAGAGTTTACGCCGTGTCCGCCAACAGGAGGGTCCATGACCACCTGACCGTCGGCGCGGCCTATTCCGTCACCGAGGCGAGCCATGAGTTTTTCCAGGACAATGCCTTCGGCGTGACCTTTAACGTCCGCTTTTGAAATGAAAGACCACGAGGCGCCACGGAAAACGTGGCGCCTCGAAGTTCAGCATGGGACCGGCGTGATGTCGCGGTCGGTCGAGATCTCATGTCTGATGAGTGTCCCGGGAGGCGATACCCGGCCATTTTCTCCACAATGGGCAGAGCGACCTTCCATGTAGTCAATGACCAGGTCATCGGCTTCGACGATCTCCCAGGCAATGACCTCGGACATCTCAGGGTCCAGTGGACGGTTCTTCTCACCCAGGATTTTTACAGATTCACCGTTGGCGCCGGTCAGTTTCAGGCTGTGCCATGAGAGTGTGGATCCGCGATCCGCACCTTCCCGCGGGCGCAGCTCGACACGGATCTCGATCCCTTTCCCCGGATGATCTTCATCATCGATGACCGGTCTCCAGATGTCGATCTCACCACGCTGGGTGATCCGTTGCTCCATACGGGCAAAGGACAAGCCGCGAAAAGCTCCCTCTGTCAGTTTGATCTGCGCTGTCAATGTGGCCTCCTGAACTACAGGGACAGGATACTACATGATGCGAAAATGCAAATGCAAGAAAAGGAGATAGGGCAGCCGTAACGCCCTGCAACAGCGACGCAACAGCCAATGAAACATCCAAATCTATGAAAGTATTATGTTTTTATATCTATGTTACGGTGTTACATAGATTCATAGATATATATCCTTAGACACACATACGCACACTCACGCACACATATCCCAACACATCCCCCTAGCCGTAACGACGTAACGAGCGTAACATTGTTTGTTTTCAACATATTGAGTGTTTCGCGGCCGTAACCACCGTAACTCACACCGCGCTCAGGGGCGCGACCTGTCAGTGGCCGATCCATCAGATCTGCAGGGGGCAGCGGCGGGCGCCGCCTTGGCGCCCTCCAGCCTGGCGATCAGTCATGTGATGCAGCGCATTGCCACGAGACCATAATCCACAGGATTTAGTGGGCGTGAGAAAAAAAACGTATTTCGTTGTCGGAATTTTCACGAGCAGACACTAATATGACAACCAAGCCCGAAACCGGAGGTCGGACGGGCATCACCTGCAAACAGGAGACCATCATGGCGCAGGCACCGAAAAAAGATTGGGAAGGTCTGAATGTGACCCCCGGCAAGAAAGACCCGAACATGAACTACGTGTTCGTGCCTTTCAACTATCGTGAAGCCCAGGCTGCCCTGAAGGAAGCCGGCGCGAAATGGGCCGGCAGCCAGTGGGGCATCGCCAAGGACGCCTTCGAGGCGAACGAAGCGAAAATCCGTGCCGCCGCGAAGGCCGACATGGATCTGGGCGTCGATGGCCGCAAGGCTCGCGAAGACGCTCTGAAGGCCGACGCTCCCGCGAAAGCTCCGAAGGAGAAGGCGGAAAAAAAAGAGCTGACGGCTGAAGAAAAAGCCGCGAAGGCCGAAGCTTCCCGCGCGGCTGCCCTCGAGCGTGACAAGACCCGTGTTCCTGTCGTCGCCGGTTCCGTCGAAGCTGGCGGCACCGTGGTCGTCGATGGCGAGGAAGTCACCGTCTCGAAAGTCGGCAAAGCCTTCGAACTCGACGAAAAAGGCGCTGCCGACCTGGCCGAGCGCTTCAACGCCGAATTCAAGGCGGGTGACAAGGTCGCCTATGCGACCTACGAGCCGGCGCCGGCGGCAGAGCCGAGCATGTAATCCCATTTGGGATTGGACTAAGGTAGGGGCGGCGTTCAGCCGCCCTTTTCTTTGCGAAGATTAATGATTTCCGCATGTCGCGCCCTGCTTATCCCCAGGTTTCCTCTCTGAGGGGAATGCTTGCGGGTCCGAAAGGATTAGATCCTTTCCGGGGACCCGCCGGGAAGGCGGCTGAACGAAGATAAGCCACTGCCACAGCGCAACGGCGAGCATTGTCCGCCGGGAGGCGGTATGCGAATAATCTTGAACGATCTCCCCAGTTCAGGATATCCTGCACCTGGAATTAAGCCAGGTGCAGGATCCTCTGTCAGATATTTTTGGCTTTACGACAGATTTCGGACCAAATCGGCGACTCGGCTGTGCTCAAGTCTCTGGAACTGCTGAAAAACACCCAATGACGCAGCTTGTGAGAGATTTTCCGTTCATTTTTCCGCTAACAGTGCAATCATCAGGATTGGCTACCGCCAGTTTTCATTAGATGAGGACGGAAATCTTATGACCGATATAAGCCTACCAGACTATTCGAACTTGAAACCCGGTCAGACATTTGAAGCTCCCGGACCATACATCCATGCTCGCCATGGTTCTGTTACGAAAAGCCGGACGATTGTACGTCGCTCGTCTTGGCAGGTTCCGCCTGGCCTCGGCATTCTGTCGGTCGGTCGGCCGGTGATCGAAACCTCGAAGCGGGCGAGCCTTGAGGTCATCGTGAAACAAGCGGGATCGGTCGTTTATGACAACTCGCTCAAGTTGTCTATCGACAAGGCCGCGAAGGATCTGATGGGCAAGCTCAATGCTGGCAAGTATGATGGCGATGCTGCTGGTGCCTACAATTCATTCAACGCAAAGTTGGACGCGGTGCATCGCCTCGCGGCTTCGACGCATGGCGGTATCGAGCTGGTTGCAAAGCTCCGCCCAAAGAACCGCTTTTCTGGCGGCGGCGGTGCGTGGATCACAGCCTATGTCGACGTGGTTTTCGTGGTGGTGCCCTCGGAAAACACATTCGAGCAGGTTTTGGCGATCCTGAACCTCGGCTTATCGAGTGACTATCAGGGCGATGTGATTGATCTGTTCAAGGAAGCGACGAAGGTTTTCGGCCTTGGCTCTGCCGTCAGCGATGACGACGACGACGAAGAGGAAGACGACGAAATTGTGGAACTGGATGAAGACGACGATGAGGATACCGATGACCACCCCAAACAGGAACAGGATGAAGGTGGAGAGGGTGACAAAGGACCAAATAGCTGATTTTTCAAATGGGTCAGTTTTGTCTGGCCGAGGTTGCAGACAATAGCGATCTCGGCAGCGCTTTCCGACCTCTCATGGCGGCACTCGTTACCTATCAGATCGCAATGCGTGATGCCGAACGATACAAGCAGCTTTACGAGGCCGAACTTGCGAGGTCGGCAGGCGTCGAAGCGAGCTGCGATGAGGTGATTCCTCGGTATCTCTGGATCGAACGGTCCGGAGAGGAGTTCGACGGCTGGATGCTCTCCTGCAGGCAATCCAGGAATATCCGATGACCGGCAGGTTACGCCTACTTATCCTGCGGAGGAATAACTGGCCTTCGCTCTTCTAACCGGCCCATCGGACAGCCGTGATAAGTCCGACGCAGAGAACTGCCAGCATGAAGACCGCCACCTGACAGCTTGCCGCGGTCGACATCCATCCCATCGCAATCTGGAGATATGCGGTCCGGACGATCATGGCGCCGCAAAGGCAGAATGCCAGCACGGCCATCCCCCGGATACCGACAAACGTCTCGATGAACCTCTTCACCATGCCCTGGCCCCTCTCAGATGCGTCTCAGCGCCACTGTATGGCTGCGCCAAGCCCGTTCGCCTGACTTCGGCCGCATCCATCTCCTGGACGCTCACAAGGCCCTCAGCGCTGGCAGGAACGACACCCATGGGGCGTCTGATCGCGTCCGCCAGTGCGATGCGATACTTCCGGATCAGTTCATCGCGTTCCATACGCAAGGTCATCGCGGAAACCTCCGGCAGAAACAGCGATCGAAACAGGCGCGAAGCGTCGCTGGAGTATCGAAGAGCCAGATGCCGGCGATGATGACGAGTCCCAGGAGGGCGACTGTCTTTGCCAGCGGATGATCGATTGTTGCAAGGGAAAGCAGGGGCAGCGCAAGGCTAACTTCGGATTGCAGGTAGTTCCTGATCACGAGACTGTCCTTTTCATTTTCGCAAAGCTTAATCGAGATGGGAAAGCCTGTCCAGAAAGACTGCGAATAATTTTATCCAAGATCAGCCGAAGGCGAGGCCTCCAGGTCAGCTTCATCGATTTCCCGAACTATGGAAATGTCGAAGACCGCGACGTTGAGGATGCCGCCTTCCGTGATCAGCATACCGACATATCCCATCGCCCTGGCGCTTTCGATCAACGGTTCTACCGCTTCCCAGGTGTCACCCGCACATTCGCCCAGGAATTCCTCGGCAGTATCGTATTCCTGCCCGCTATACGGGTCTTCAATGGGTATGCCGCCGGTCAGCCGGCCGAGAGATTTAGGATCCCTCGTGTCCAGCAGCATCTCCGCGTCGATCTCGAAGGCCCTGACAGTGCCTGACGGACCGGCGTAGCCGGATGCGAAGTCCCGATCCGTGCTGAAGAAGATCGTGCCGGAAAGGAATTCCTCGAATTCGTTCTCCGTCCCATGATAGACCAGCATATCCTGCTCTCCTGTTCCTGCATCGAGGATGCGGGTATCGCGCCCGGGCCGCTTCTGTGGAAGATAGGCGCCGGAAAGGAAAAAGCGCCGGCCGCCGGCCAGCGCTTCCCCTTGCCCTGAACGATTGAAGGATCAATCGATGTCCAGTTTCCTGGTTTCGAATTCCAGAGCGAAAGCCCGACGGTTTCCCGTGACCCCGCTGACCGCATCCTGTTCGATCGTCACGAAGAATTCCCAGCGCGAAGAGGTGATCTGGCGATCGGCCAGTTGGTCGACGGCGATCTTTACGGCCAGGCCGTCCTTGCCCACCAGGTAGATCGATCCTCCGACATCCTTCAGCCAGTCGACGGCCGAGATGCTCACGCTGAACTTCAGCTCACCATCCGAGGAACCGGATTTCTGGAAATAGCCGACATAGTAGCCGCCGCCATCGCATTGGAAACAGCCGGAGCCCTTGTTGCTCACGCCTGAGTGCAGCTTGGCGATCTCCTTGCGGGCGGTGTCCCGGTATTTCTGCCCCAGACCCTCGTCTTCGCTTTCGGTCTCGGGCTTTTCAGCAGAGGCCAGCCTTGCCTGGATCGAGGCTTCGATTTCGGCACCTTCCGCGCGCAGGACCTCCAGACCTTCATGTCGATCGGTTTCGATCAGGAGGAAGCCGCCGATATGCTCATAGAGGCCATGCAACTGCGTGGTGATTTCGTTCACCTTGCCCTGGATCTCGCCAAGGGATGCGAGTTGCGCCTGGGCCTTGGCGAGATCGGTCAGAACGATCAGCTGGGGATTGGAGACCGATGCCGGCAGCGTTTCGACATGATGGATGGCAAAAGCGATCTGCTCCTGCACTTTCTGGAAGATTTCATTCTGGAGTTCGGACATATCAGCCTCATGGGAAAACCATCAACAATATACTGTTTTCCCATGAGCATTTCATACCTGGTTCCATTGGATGCGCATGGAACATGTGGAGAAACCGCCATTCTCCCGGTCGCAGATGAAGGCAGGTGAGGCGTTATTTTCCGGCTGGATCTTTCCGCAGCTTTTCGGCTTTCCTGGCCGCTGCACGTTTTTGCTGCCTGGAAGGAGGCTCAGCATCCTCCACGACGCGCATCGCGGCAGCGATCTGAATCCTTTCCTTCCTGCCTGGCCCGCGCCCTTTCTCCGAGGAGAGACCTTCAGCATCGGAAATGATGATGAACGGAATCATTCTTTGCCTCCTCTGGTGCTTCCGAACATGCCCATGCAGAGCAGGAAGCCGCCATAGAGGAGCAGGCCGGGGCTTTGGGAGCAGGCGCCAATGCCCATGCAGACACCGCCGGCAAAGGTTAGCAGCGGAACGTAATGTGATTTCATTACCATATCCGGTTCATCTCCGGCTCGTTGCCCGGCCGACGATCTGCTCGGCGTAGTTCTGCGGGCCGGATGCCAGGACTTCGGGATCGCCCTCGGCGATCTTCGCCATGGCCTTGTGGAGCCTGTCCACCTCGGCCTTGGACGTCGACATGAGGGCCATCATGGCCTGTCCGATTTCCTGGATGGCCTGGTCCCTGGCGGCATCGGCCTGCGCGGCCTGAGCGCGTGCCGCGTCCCGCTCCATTATCAGATGCGCGACAAGATGAGTCAGGGCGCTTTTCGAATACCTGTTGCTCACCGCGGCCAGGGCCACTGGATAGGTTCCCCAGTAACCGGGTGATCGGGCCGATGCCGCGATCGCACCAGTCAGATCATCATCCCTGTCCTCCGGACCCGCGAGCACAGTCGATTCCTCTGTTCTGATCGCTTCCAGGCTGGCATTGACGATGCGCCAACGGAGCGCCGCCGTCAGTGACGGGGCCCGGACCTTCATCGTAGCGGCGATCATCATCTCCCTCAGGGCAACCCCTTCGGGCGTTGCTCTGTGCAGAATTTCACGGGTCAGAAGATCCGCGGCAGACCGGATCTCGTCGGTCAGGAGATTTTCAGCTTCAGATCCGATTTGCCCATTCATCACTGACACTCCTTTTATGTCAGGTTTTTCTCATCATCACCCAGGAAGAACTCGATTGTTCCCCGAATACATACAGCTGCGAGCACGGAGAAGGCCAGGCCGACCGCGGCAACATGGGGCGCCCAGATCGGATCACTTGTGCCGGTGGCGATGAGCGCGACGCATACCAGGACATGCGCCAACAAAGCAGTTGCGCCGATTTTCCATGTCGGGGCTTCCGACAGTTTCAGGTCATCCATAATTCTCTCCAGGCAACACATGCGAATATTAGCATTGCTGTCTTTATATGGATAGCATTTTCGCATGATGATCTTATATGTGGTTACGCATGGTCACCTCCACCTCCGCGAAGCCCGGTCCCGCGATAGCGGACCGGGCTTTTCGCTTCACGCCGTCATGGCTCTCCTGAACACCCGCAGAGAGGGTTCCCGCAAGGATGATGCCCTGACCGCCGGAGCAAGGGCAGGGCTGATCCTCCAGTAGAGGTCGATCAGCATGCGGCCGAGGGGATGAGGCAGCAGAACCTCGTCGCGCCATTTCCTGACGATTGCGAGCTCCCTCGAGAGGGGGTCATCGAAGAATGATGCCATGGCGCAGCCGCCGCTCGCATCAGCCTCGTCGCCCATATCGTCGCCCGTTTCATCGTCTTCGTCTGGGACGGACGGAATATCAGGTCCGTCCGGATCATCATCCGGAACCTCCGGTTCAGGCTCCGGCCCATCAGGATCATCGTCGGTGTCACCCGGACCCGGTGTCGGAGTCTCGGGTTCGGGATCGGGTGTCTCCGGTTCAGGACCTGGCTCTTCCGGCTCCGGTTCTGTGTCGCCGTCACCGGTTCCCGGATCGACCGGTCCGGGGTCGCCCCCGTCGGGGGGCAGCGTCCAGTCATCCTCTGTTCCCTCTGGAGACCAATCCTTCATCCAGATGTTGTCGACGATCGTCGAGGTGTCGTCGACGATTTCATTCGCCCCTTCAAATTCGATATTGCTGAAATCCTTGACCCCGGTCAGCACGAAGATCGGTTCCTCGTCCGTGTCGACGAAGCCGAGGATGTTTCCATCCTCATCGCTTTGGAAGGATAACCTGTCGACTGGCGGGAAGGTCGGGGAGTCCTCCAATCCGAGGACGATCTTCAGATTTCCGTCGCCGACATCGATCCTGGTCGCCCCCTCACCCATCTGGGTCAGGACGAGTTCGGTATCACCTTCCCCGAGGGAGACATGATCGTTCAGATCCGCGATGACGGTATCGTTGCCAGATCCGGTCTCGATGTAGTCGTTACCCCGTCCGCCCTCGAGCCAGTCATCTCCGCCGCCTCCGATCAATGTATCGTTGCCAGATCCGCCATGAAGACTGTCGCCCGCATCGCCAGCAACGAGATAATCGTCACCTCCCTGGCCAAAGATGTAGTTCTCGCCAGCTCCACCATAAATGACGTCCTGCCCATCTCCCCCGTAAAGCATGTTCGTGACGCCGGGATCGTCGAGGCCATGGATCGTGTCGTCCCCGCCATAGCCAAATGCCATGGAGACGTCACTCTTCAGTCCGGGAGCCAGCTTGGCGGTGATGAGGTCATCGCTTTCGACACCGTCCTGATCCGCATCGTCCATGGACCACAGGTGGTTCATCCAGGCGGTTTCCGGCTTCTCGATATCATAGCCCAGCTTGTCCTGGACGATATAGGATGACCCGCGGCCGATCGGCGGCCAATAGGTCAAGCCGATGCCGTTCTCGACGAGCTCCTCATAGGTCCGCGCGCCATTGAACGTGTTCGCGCCGGCCCCGATCTCCCGGTAATCATACATATTGGGAATGCCGTTGCCATCATCGTCGACCCTGCTTGCCGGGTTCAGCTGCATCTCGGTGAGCAGGATGTCGTCACCCATGATCATACCGAACCGACCAGTTATCTGGTTCCAGAAACCTCCCGAGGTGAAGTCCGCACTGTCGACATTTCCCCAGGCAGGATAAAGGTGAGCAGACCAGACCAGGTGGCTCCCTTCCCCCGCCACGGCATCGCGGATGAGGTCGTGATCGATGTGCCGGAACTGGGCGCTGGCATTCAGACCGCCAACGAGTATCGTTTTCTCATGCCAATCTATACCATAATCCTGAATGAGTGATCGGATATCTTCCGAATATGTTGCTCCGCCGGCGGCGTTGTTGGGGTAGGCCATGGGCTCATTGATGAGCTCGAAACCATAGATGGAGTTCAGGATTTCCGCATTCTCAGGCAGCTCGAACCAGGCCATGCCCTGCTGCCAGGCCTCCGCAACCTGGTCCATGTGCTCCGATGGTGTCAGGTGCGCTTCGCCCGGCTCGACGCCACCTTCCTGACCGGCAAGATCTCCATCGCTGTATTGGATGATGAACTGATAGCCGCGGTCGGCTCCCTCCTGGAGAAAATCCTGTATTCTGGATGTCAGGTCGGGATGGCCAAGCGTCTCGACATTGAAGTCGATCCGGATCGTGTTCACGCCAGGGGAGGCGGATGAGAGCGCATCATAGAACGGCGCCGGATCGTTGCCCGGATAGGCGATGTTCGAGCCGAAATCGGTTCGCCAGGAGACGTTGCTTACGGTCCCATCCGGCTGTGGACCGGTGAACCGACCCCCGTCTTCGTCGAGAAGGTAATTTCCATCCTTGTCGACGAAGTTGAACTGCTTCACGCCGCCGACATTACCCGCGCCCTGAAGCAGGTATCTGGTCCCTTCGATATCGACGTGACTGACATATTTTGTCGCCATGGAAACGGCATTGATGTGACCGGTGCTGGACATCCTGGATCCCCGAATAACTCTCCCAGGGGTTCAAGGTGATGCGCCGGTCTGACTTGGGAATATTTTTTCTCAAGACGTTTCTTTTTAGATGTGGAAATCTTTTTTTCTATTTTCTCCCTGTAAATCATCTGAGTTGCCCGGAGATCAGCAAGATCTCAGATTGAAAATATTTCCATTACTCTTTGCAATGGCTTGCAGCCGATATTTAAGATACTCTCTATCTCTATTTTCCATACATGATCCAGCATGGCTCGATCGCCACGAATGATCCGTGGCCGAAGCCGTCGATCCTACCCCAAGCCTCGCGATAGCAGCGCCAGCCCTTCGCGTTCTCGCCGTCGTGATCAGGACCTTGGCCGTATGTCGCTCCTCCATCGAGCCAGTCGAAAGCGATCTCGGCCGCCCTCTCCAGCGAAAGAGGAGTGGGGAACGGCGTCATGTCCTTGACGTCCTCCCGGTCGAAGAACACCAGGCGGGAAGGGGCTGCGCTCAAGGCATAGCCAGCCACCCTCAGCGGCTTTCGACCTGGCCAGGGATTTTCGCATTCGTCGGCCAGCGCCATGGCGAGCTTCAGACGCGAAAGACCCTCGCCATTGATATTCAGAATCGGATTGTCGCTCATGGAAGTCCTTTCAAATGAGAGTTTTCAGGAACCAGGCGAGGCCGCAGCCGATGGCGATGCCGAGAGCGAAAATCACGAGAGCTGTCCAAGAGAACAGCCGCGTGCATGCATCTTCGCAGACCACATGATAGTCCTCTGGAATGTCTTCGGCAGTGGGCCGGCGTCCGGCGTGCTCCCGGAAGCCGGAGGCAGAAATCTGATAGGGTGAATAGAACATGAAGTTCCTCCTTCCAGGAGGCAGCCTACCCTACCAGTAATTTTTTCGCACGCCTTTTATGCGCACCCGGATGATTTTCGTTCGCCGTCCGGATCAGGCGATTACGAAGGCTTCATCGCCGATGATTTTGGTCTCGCAAAGGATCGCCTTGTCGGACTCCAGGACGGTGGCGACGAGAAAGTCCTTCACGGAGACGTCCCCGTGAAGCGCGATCACGCCCTCGACCTCGACGGCTCGCGCCCGCAGGGCCCCGTCGATCTCGATTGCGGCGCCCTTCAACCCGATCAGCTTTCCAGCAATATCGGCATCCCCGGTCAGGGACATCGTCACGACTTCGACATCCGAGGATGCGGTCAGGCCGCCTGCACGGATCTCGCCGCAGCTGAACTGCCCGGCGGCAACGATCGTGGTGCCTTCGGCCACAATACTCGCGAGTGCGACCCCGCTGCCGAGATGAACCTTGTCACAGATGCCGATCACATGGACGCGGACCGCTTCAGGCAAGCCGTTCGGGAGAACGACCGGCCCGCCATTTGCCATCAGGACCAGGGCTCGCTCACCGCGCAATACTTCTTCTGAAATGATTTTCTCATGAAAGCTCATGGCATTTCCTTTCACATCATCGGACCATCTGGCGCATCCGGGTCCGGCCCATGGATATTCGGGCATTCGACAGAGCCACCGACCGTCCATCTCATGACCGAGATGTAATCTCTGCAGGTGACATTTCCGCCGATATCGATGCCGCGCGAACTGTCGAGCGAACCCGCAACGAGATTTCCGCCGATGGAGCTCGGGGAGCTCGCCTCTGTGGTCAGTTCGAACCCCGGCATGATGACATCACCGGCGACATTGATGCCGAAGAACGGATAGAGATGCCCCTTGGCCTCGATCGAAGCCGCTGTCAGCGATGACAGCGAGAAATCGTTCTCTATGACCAGGTGGGAATTCGGCGCATGGAAGAACCCGCGATCCGGATTTCCGGTCACGATGATGCACATCCGCCCGTCATGCCGGAAGTCCTGCGGCTCGCTCATGTCGATCCGAAGAACCTCAAGAACCTCTCCATTGATCTCCCTAGTCTCCATGGGAATCTCCTTTTGTTCAGAGGATTATCCAACCGAAGGATGAAATTCCCTATAGCGGTCGATCTCATGGCGCCGGAGTTGCGGTGTGATCGTCCTCCCTGGCGGCCAGAGAGGGGTCGAATGCGACGCCATCCTTGATGCAGATGAAGGAATGCGCCTCTTCGATGCTGATGGCTTCCCGGCCGGCCGCGGCACGGTCGAAGAACCTCCTCGGAACATCCTTGCCATCACGGGCCAGGTTCCGCTGCCAGATCACCTCCGCCGGATCCTCGATGGAGACGATCTCGACATGCGCTCCGTAATCGAAGCCGAGGCGCGCCATTTTGCCACGGGCAAGCTTGGTGAGATGGATGGCGTCGACGACGATGTCCTGCCCGGCGGCCAAGGCTTCCTTCACCTGTTTCTGGATCTCCTGAACCAGTCGACCCTCGTCCTGCGGGTCGCCGTGCCTGAAGCTCTTCTGCTTTGCGCGAAGCTCATCAGGGGAGATGATCATCCGATCGAGCTCCCTGGCCCAGGTGCTCTTTCCTGAGCCGGGCAGGCCAGACATGATGGTCATGCGCGGCTTGCCGGCGCTGTCGTCATGGGGTCGGAACCAGACCGAATTGGCATAGGCCGCATGGATGTGCTGAACGTAGTTTCCTGAGAATGCATGCCGGCCATCGAGAAGATCGAGTTCAAGGGTCTCGCCGATGGCCCTGATCTCGTCCTCCAGGATCTCGAACATCGCCAGGGCCTCTTCGACACCGGGAGAGATCCTGCCGAGATTGTCCGCCGTGCAGAAATCGATCAGCGTGCGCCATGGCAGTCCCGTCAGGGAAAACCGCATGATCCGGTTCTCGAGATTGCTTGCTGCCTTGTGAAACTGCACATCGTCACCTGGCCCGGAGGGCTTCAGGTCGATCATATGCGACGGCCGCTGATGCCAGGCGATGATCTCGCAGATCTCACGCTTCAGAACCGGGTCGACACCGGCATCCCCAAGGATCCGCCAGGTCTTGTCGCGCCCCTTCGCGGCGTGGTTTGGCTGCCGAACCCGTTCACGCTGCTCGACTTCGCAGAATTCGATCTTCGTGGTCTCGGGTTTCGAGATATCATGGAAAAGAGCGGACAGCCGCATCAGGACTTCCTGGCCGGGCCTGGCGATCTTCTCGGCCTGTTCCAGGACCATCATCGTGTGCGTCCAGACATCCCCTTCGGCATGATACAGGCTGTCCTGGGGCGTCGCCTTCAGCTCAGCCGACCAGGGGAAGGTCTCGAAGAGTTCGCCGGGATTGTATTGGCCGCTTGTGAGGGCCCCGATCCATTTGTCGGTCATGGTTCAAATTCCAGAAATTCTTGATCGGGCACGGCCACGACAGGTGGCCAGGAAATGTCATCCGGTTGAGGTTCGATATCGACTGAGACTTCAACGATTGCACGGAGGATCGCATGGCAGTCGTTGGCATAAAGACCGGCCTGATCGGCAGGGTTCAATTCGATGATGCAGAATCCATCCGGGCCTTTCGCGACATCGATCACGAAGCTCGTCAGGGCGGGGACTTCGTCCATGATCTTCCTGGCGGCATCCTGGGCGAAGATCTGCATCTCCATTGCCATACTTTGGTTGGTAACGAAATCTCCGGAAAAAGGTTTGCGCTCAAAGGTCGCGAAGGTGCAGTCAGAGACGACATTCGCCGGATCCCGCATGGCGGGAGTGAACTCGCTCACACAGGCCGAACCACTGACGACGCGGCCGCCGATCACGAAGAACCTCGTCTCGTATTCCATGTCGATCGCTTCCTGGACGAGCATGCAGTCCGGTTCACCCTCGAAACGGGCGAAATGAAATCCCCATTCGTCGAAGAACCAGCGTTTTGCCCAGTCACGATCCGCACCCACGGGAACATCGACGAAAGTGACCGGATGCGCTTTGGAGGGACGGGTCTGCTTCACGGCGATGCGCTTGCCCGTAAAGGAAGAGATGGTATCGAACAGGTCGTTTGACGCGCCGGCCCGAGCGAATTCGCCGGTCGACGAGGTCCCGCTCTGCTCCCGGTCGCCAGGCATGTCGCAGAGGATGGTCCTGCGGCCAGCGAGATCCGCAAATGAGATGAGTGACCCGTAATGATTGGCAAGGCCGGTATTCATTGGCCATTGAAGACCGCCCCCCGGCCCACCTCTCGGAAAGCGGCCGATGGCGATTTCGGGGCAGGCCTGCCCAGGCAGATGGATATCAGGGGCGCCGTATTTGTCGCCGCGGATGCAGATCTCCAGGCCCTGTTCTATGGCCGCTGCCAGCATGCTGGCAGGCTCCATCCAGTCCTCGTAATCGACGGATTCATCCATCGCGATCTTCGCCTCGAGCCTGCTCTCGATGATCCTGCGGATCTCGGCATCTCGGGGCGAGGTTCGGATCTCCGGCCCCCGCAGGATATCGCCATATGGAAAGAAGCGGATCATTCCAGGCCTCCATATCCTGGCTCACTTGCCGCAGCGAGCCGCATATGCTCGATCTCGAGCTCCTCCAGGGTGAGAAACATGTTGGCCTCCGCGGTCATCCGGTTCTCGATCAGTGGCCGATCGGCCCAATGCGAGCCTGAATCGATGATTACCTGGGTAAAATCAGGACGAACGAGCTTCATCCGGCCGACGGTGTGCTCATCGGTTTCGAACTTGACATAAACGCCCTCGGCAAAAGGACTGCAGTCGCCTTCGGCAACAGCCCTTTCGACGTCCACCCCTGCATAGGAAGCCGACAGGCGTAATGCAGCCTCCCAATTCTGGCTCCGATAGACGGACGGCCGGATGAAGTCCCGCAGGTCGATATCCGACGTCACCGGTCCTTCGTAGAGAACAGGAACCGGCACGATCGGCAAGCCCTTCAGGATCTCGGCCCGTGCCGGCGTCGACAGGAAGCTGTCCGTGGCAATGTCGTAGATGTCGAACTCGTGGAAGAGGTGGGGAAGACGATCGTAGAAGATCGAATGCCTGGCGCGCATCCACTCGCCATAAACGATCTTTTCGTCGGAGATCCGGTCGAAGAGCTCGTCCGAGATCCAGTCTGCCCACCTGCGGAAGACGTCGAACTGTTTCTCCCGGTATCCGCCCATGAGAAAGTTTCCGCGCGACCGGGTCAGGATATTGGCATCGCTGTCGAACTGCATGCCGCTATTCGCGCCATCGAGTTTCTCCTCGATGACGATCCGCGTGGCTCCGTAATGCGCAGCGATCTCCCGCAGGCGGAGATTGAACTCCTCGAAATGGGGCGTTCTGGGGTATTTGCGGTTCTCGATCATAGCACACTTCCATTTTCGCATGGAAAGTAGCGCACCAAACGGAAAACCGCAACGGTAGACAGGATCAGCCGCAGAATTTCCGGTAATCTGCGATCAGCGCCTTGATGTCATCGTATTCATAAAGCTGCCCCTGCCAGAGGAACATGCCTCTTTGGCAATAGTGGGCTATGGTCTTCACGCTATGCGAGATCATGATGACCCTGGAGGATCCCAGCCTGTCGAGGAGCACTTGCTGGCATTTTTTCCTGAAGCGGACATCGCCGACCGCGATCGTCTCGTCGATCAGATATGTATCGAACCTGATGGCGAGCGAAAGTCCGAAGGCAAGCCGCTGCTTCATACCGGAGGAATATGCCGAGACGGGCAGGTGGATGTTCTTTCCGATCTCGGCGAATGCGCAGGATTCGTCAAGGACGCGGTCGACGTCCAGGCCATAGATCCGTGCGACGAAGACCACATTCTCGCGTCCGGTCATGTTGACATTGAAGCCACCGTGGAAGCCCAGGGGCCAGGAAGGCATTTCGTCCCTGACGATGTCTCCGGATGTCGGGACATCCGCTCCGGAAATCATTCGCATGATGGTCGATTTGCCGGCGCCGTTCCCACCCATGATGGCATAGTTCTGCCCGGTCTCGAAAACGGCATTGGACCGATCCAGGACGGTCTTGCGGCCACCACTGGCGGGATAGGACTTGCTGACATTCTCGAAACGGATCACTTGCGCTTCTTTCTGCTGAATCTCTCGATGAACATGGCCGACGTCACCAGGATGAGGATCGTCTCGATCACGAAGGAAGCGCTGAAAACCTCACTGTGATAGTTTCCGTAGAACCCCATACGGCAAAGCTCGACGGCATGCAGGATGGGATTCCATTCGAGGAACCGAACCGCTTCCGGTGGCAGCATGGACGGAACGTAGAAGGTTCCGGAGAGGAAAAAGAGCGGTCTGCCATAAAGCTTCTCGAAATGCTGCCATGAACTGAAGACGCTGAAGATCACGGCGTTGATCATCCCGATCGAATATCCGATCAGCCCGATGATGATGAATGCCCCCATGACATATTCGGGACGGTGCGGCACCATCGCATATCCCGTCAGGACCAGGCCGGTATAGAATGCGGCCCATACGAGCGTGTGGACCGATGCCACCAGAAGAAACCTGGCCAGCAATGCATCCGCCTTTTTCACGGGCGGATATGCAAAGAGGGCGGCGTTTGAACTGAACGCCCGCATCAGGCTCGTCGATGTCTTTGAAAAGAACTCCAGGCACAGGATGCTGGTGGCGAAGAAGAGCGGGAGCGACTCTCCGAAGGGCGCGCCGCGGCCGATCAGCACAAAGACCACGATGAGGAATGTGAGGGTTACCGCGGGCTGCATGATGGCCCAGAGATACCCCCAGTGGGATGATCCGAAAGCCATCCTGGATTCCCGCAATATCAACGCCCGGATGACGTTGACATTGATGGCGAATGCTTCGGAGAAGCGGCTCACTTGCGATGATCCCTGATCATGCCCACGATGAAGCACAGGATGCCCCAGAACAGGAACAGGCCGGCGAACCCGATCATGGTGTTCACGATCCGCCTCGGATAGCGGGCCTCCTCTGCGACATAGGGGTCCGAGAAGACGCCGAGATAGCGTTGCTGGGCCACCGTCTCCAGCCTGGCGCTTTCGTAGCTCTGATATGTCGTCATGTATCGCATCTTTGCGATCTCGGCATCGAGAACGAGAGTCTCGTAGCCGTTCATGATATTTGCGGATACGACACCGCTGTCGCTGTCGAGATCGCCGATATCGGCGCGCAAGGCATCGCGCTGCGCCTCGAGGGCATCGATCCTGTTCTGCTGGCGGATGACATTGGCGCCAGGTTCCTTCACGCCGTCCATCATGACAGCGAGGTTCGCCTTTTCGGTCACGATCTGTCGATTGATCTCATGGATGAGCATGCCGTCCTGGCCTGCACTCTGGGTTGGATCGGAGATGCCGTTCGCGACGCGGAAGTCCCGGATCGCGTCCTGCGCATTCCGAAGCTCCTTTTCGGCCTTCGCAAGCTCGCTCATCGAAAGCTCGAGGGAACTTTCCCGCGCCGCGGCGGACAGGTCGTTGACCAGATCCCTGATATGCTCCATCACACGATTGGCGAGGGCCGCTGAAATTTCCGGCGTATAGGCCTGTATCTCGAGGGTGAGAATGCCCGTCGTATGATCGTAGGTGCTGATGGCCCGGCGTGACCAGTAGTCGACTTTTTTCTCGAAGGAGGCATCTGCCGACAATCGCTGGACCCGGTCGATGGCTGGATCCCCGAAAACCGACACGAGATCGAATTCCTTGTCGATCAGACGGACGAGATCCGGCGACTCGATATAGCGCCGGACGATATAGCTGTCCGATTTCGTCGATCCGGAAGATACGGATCCGGTGACGGTGTCGAGAAGATCACCACCCCCAGAGCTGGTCGCCGAACTGCGCACAACGAAGCTCGCCGTTGCGGAGAAGCGCTCGGTCGCCAGGATGTTGTAAGCGAGAATGGCCAGGAAAGGCAGGATGACGATCGCCAGGAAGGAAACCATGACGCTTTTCGATACCTGCCGCTTTCCCGCATCAGGGCTCCTGCCGTCTTCCGCCCGGATCGTCCCCGAAGGAAGGAATTGGGATTTATCCGCCTGATCGGCTGAAGTGACATCAGACATTTTCGCAATACCCTTTCGACAGGCGGTCTATGCTGCAAGCTTGCGGATTTCTTCGATGAACCGCGCGTCGGCTGGCCGGTCATCATCACCGAAGGCATATATTCGCATGACTTTACGTTGTTCCGCAAGACTGTCTTGGCCCGCGGCATCGAGCAACAGCTCTCCGAGATTGGAAAGATCCGCCTCGACAAGATAGCTGCCCCCGAGGGATGGGTATTTCCATGCCTGATCCGAGCTGAACCCCATGGGAGGAATGACCAGCATCGGCCGGTCGGAATAAAGGTAATCGATCATCGTCGAGGAAATGTCCGAAACGAGGATGTCCGATTGCTCATAAACGGAATTGGCATCTGCATCCTTGTCGATCACGACGACGCCGGCATTCCGGATTACGGAATTGACGGCTTCCTCATGTTGCTTCCACTGGGGGTCCTTGTAGATCAGCGGATGCGGTTTGAAGAGGATTTTCGCGTTCGGAATGTGCCTCATGATGATGGGGATGATATCTTTGGCCCTGTCGAGCGAGGACAACATCGTGTCTCCATGGGACCCGAACCAGGTCGGCATGTATCCGATGACCGGATTTTTACGCCACTCCGCGATCCGGGGGCCGATGGATCGATCCTTGACCTGCGGCCGGCCCACATGGACGAACGCTTCCGGCGGGACCTTGACGCCATTCATCGCATAGCGATCCTGACCGAGTTGCCCGGAGACGAAGATCCTGTCGAAATTCCGGGTGACCGGTGAAAAGGACGTCGGCTTGTCGGAATCGCCATGCAGCATCTGGACATGGATCAGATGCGGGAAGCGTCTGAGCAGTTCGATATTCTTGTGACTGTTGTTGGCATAGAGCACGGCGCGGACGCCGGGAGCCATGGCCATCTGCAGCTGACCCGCATCTTTGGCCCAGACACCGCGGACACCCTGTCCACGAAGAGTCTCCATGTGCCTTTTCTCACGACAGATTACATACCAGGGCACGCCGGAATCGTCCAGGTGACGGGCCCACATGCCGACATGGAACGGGTTCTCCATGTAATCTGCCGCCAGGTGAACCGCGATCCTGCAGTCTTCCATCATCCTCATGTCGGAGAGGAGACCGACATGAGGCGATGGAGTATTTTCCTTCAGGAGAAGCTTCTCCTTGAAATAACGGGCAAACATGTCAGGCCTCTGAGTTTCTGGTATTCTTGCTTTGATCGATGGATAGGATATTGCGCCGGATCCGCGCCATATCCAGACTTCCGACCCATGGCCCGTCTATCAGGTTTGGCGCACGGTTGATCAGATCGATCGGGTTCACGGCAATATCGACGGATGAGCTGCCGAATGCCTCACGCAAGGCGGTGGCTATCACTGTTCCGACCCGTCCGGGCTTGCCTCCCTCGAAGGCGATGAGAAGCCGGATCTCGGTGTCTGACAGCCGGTCGATCATTGGAATGATATCCGTGAAGTAACTCGTGATCTCATCCTCATCCGAGGGATCAGGGAAGACGATGCCGTAGATGTTTACTGGGCCTGCCGGCAGCGAAGGAAGAATGACCGGATCGGAGCCAGATTCACCGATGGCCTTCACGGTGATGCCGTAGCCGGCGGCATTCTCCAGAATCTCCGTTGACACTTTACCTGCGGTCCAGATCTCGTCGAACATACGCATCTCCTTGCGGAGATCGCGATCCCCGTCAATCTCGCCGTCGAGGTCGACAAGGACCTGGGTCACTTTCCGCAGGGAGACGATATGACTTCCGTTTGTTCCGACCGGCAGATGGAAGCACCGGGAAATCGGCGCGATCGCATAATGGTCGAGATCGTGGGTCGACCGGACGAGCCAGCTGTGCGACCATTTCTCATGGACGGCAGAAAAGGTTTTGCGCCCCCTGCAAACAAGAGCCGCCTTCATGTCATTGGCTTTCATCCAAGCCATGAGTTTTGCCAGCTTCGCCATGGTTTCCGCTCGCGCATCCGGGACATGGACCGCGTTGATGACATCGTTCCGGTCAACCCATGCGGTAAAGCGGTCCAGCTCATGGGCATGGATCCTTTCGGAAAGAGAAGCTTTCCGTTCCCACACCTCCTTGCAGATGAGACCGATGCCGAAAACCGGAACAGCGAACATCGCGAGGGCGAGCGGCGAATGCGAACCGGAACGGAGCAGGACGATGAGATCGGTCAAGGCAGCAAGAATGCCGGCGATCCTCAGCTGCCAGACCAGTCTCGCGCGAGCCTTGAAAGACCGGTTCACCTCCCCAGGCAGGCCTGATCCACTTTCCTGAACGAGGTGCTTTCCGAAGGCCGACAGGAAGTGACTTCCCGCGAGGGCGCCGGCGAGGTTCAGTCCAAGCCAGGTCGCGATCAGAAGGGACGACCAGGCATTGCCTCCAAAGCCGATGGCTGCCAGGCAGAAAGCGAGAGACGAGATGCCGACCAGGAAGATCTTGAGGGCCATGGCCGAGAGACCAAGTGTCTTCCTTGATCTGGCCAGCATGCCGAGCGGCAGGACGGGAAGGGTCATGAAGGTGGCACAAAGCCATGGAAGATATGACATGTCTGGTGGGTCCCGGATCGTTTTCAGTGGGCGGCGCTGCGCCAGTATTCGTTCTTGGAAAACCGGTCCAGCATGGAGCTGAGGCGTTGCGAGTGATCTGGATTGTGAAAGCCCGGATCGCTCACATCGAAGGTTTCCCTTCGATGCGGTGCGTCAACAGATGAAGGATCATTCCAGTAGCCGGGGAAACGGCTCCTGAACTGTCCGAGGTCCGCGGCAGATTTCTCCGCATAGAAGGACGAGATCCGCCCTGGGGGGTCGAAATTTCTCAGTAAAACGAAATGCGGCAGATTTTCCTTCAGGCAGATCGACTCCATGGCGGAGACATCGCACAGGCAAAGCGCGACCTCTTCCTGACCGGTCGTGCGGCCGATATCGCCCTTCCCGGACAGGCCCATTGCCATGAAGGAAGTTCTCACCAGAACGTTGGCGTCGCTCAGATCGATCCTGACGGAGTATCGTTTCGCAAGATCGACGACCCCGGAATGGAATTCACGGATCATCGAGGGCTGCAAGAGGCCGAGATATGGATGAGGGCGGATGACCACCTTCCGCCTTCCGGTCATCTCCAAAGCTTCGCGCAATGCCTGGAATCCGAATGACCTGATGGTGGAGTAGTCGTTCAGCTGTCCGCCATAGCCCTCCCAGGTCGGTGCATAGAGGATGTGGTCACCGCTTTCCGGGGAGATCCTGCAATTGCTCATGTCCTGGATGAAGGTATCGCCCGTCATCAGCACGCGGCCGTTTTCCACCTCGTCATGACGGAAAATGCCGGCATCGAGATACCGGTGCACAGCAATGGGTCCGGCAACGCAGATATAATCGTAAAGCCTGGCAGCTGGGCGCGCCGAGGCGCGCTTGTTGGATTCGCCATGCAGGACGAGCACATGACGATACGACCGGTTGGCCACGGTATGAAGGTTGCCTTGACCGTTGAACGGATAGAATATGGCGCCATTCTTCCTGACAGGAAGTTTCTTCGCGACAGAACCGTCGACGCTCCTTACTTCAACCGATCCTATTCTCGACGGGGCCAGGAGACCAAAGCCGGTCCCGATGCGCTTACGGAGCAACATCGGGGTACGGCTGTTGCTGAAGACACCCTTGGAATAGAATGGGGCAACCTGACGGACAGCCGCAGGGATCGGGCTGTCGATATAGACAGCCCCTTCAGTCAGAGACATCCTGGAATTCCCGGTTAGCGGACGACCAGATTCTGCTGGCGCAGGTGGGCGCCATCCGGCGACATGAGGAATTTCAGGCTTTTTGCGACGCCTGAGGGCTGCATGATGGTGGCCGGATCCTCATCGGGCGCCAGGGTCTTGCGCAGATCGGTGGCGCAACGGCCGGGCGAGATGCGCAGGACATCGATGCCTTCCGGCTTGAATTCCTCGAACATCGATTCCGATACGGCGAGAATGGCGGCCTTGGAGGCGGAATAGGTTGCCCAATGCGGGCGCCCGTTCATGCCGGCGGTCGAGGCGATATTCACGATATTGGTCAGGGCATGTCCCCGGCGCCGAGCCTCGCGAACGATGAGGATCGGCGCCTTGACGTTGACCTGCAGGGTCAGGTCCAGATCCCGATCGGTGATTTCGTTGAACGGGCAGGGGGCGGTGTAGCCGGCATTGTTCACGATGGCGGATACGTTCAGGCCGAGCGCTTCGATCTCGTCGAAAAGCTCATCCTGGAAGCCTGGTTCACCAAGATCGCTGATGATCGCATAGACCATCTTGTTCCCGGCGATCGCCAGGAGCTCGCTTTGTGCCGCGTCGAGACGTTCGACGTCGCGCGCCACCAGAATGATGTTGGTGTATTCGCTGTCCGGCGCGATGAACTCCCTGGCGATCGCCAGGCCGATCCCGCGGGAGGCACCTGTGACAAGCATCGTCTTCATTGCATTTTCTCCTGCTCAAGAAACCGGATCGCGACCTCGAAATCTTCCGGCGTTGTGACTTTGATATTTTTCGCATGACCACGAAGCGCCATGACATTGGAACCCGTCAAGGTCGAGACCATGACCGCGTCCTCATTGAATTCCATGCCGTTCTGCAGGGCGACCAGATGCGCCTCGCGCAGCGTCTTGCGACTGAATTTCTGGGGAAGCTGGATATTGTAGACCTTTTCCCGAGGAACATTGTTACCGACCTGACCCGACGTAGGATCGATCTCGCACATCGAGAAGGGGATCGGTGCAAAGTATCCAGCATTTTCGCATGCCGCCTGGAGCAGGCCATCAATCATCTCACGGTCGATCATCGGCCGTGCAGCTTCATGCAGGATGACGATGTCATGGCTTGCGGCATCCAGCATGATCTTGACGCTTTCCTGCCGAGTCCGGCCGCAGGGGAGAACGCGGGCAGGCTTCCCAGGGGCATAAGCCTTGCAAAGCGCCTTGGTCCGCTCGCCATATCCCTCGGGGGCGTTGGTGATGATCTCGGAGATGTCGGGATGGGCATTGGCCACCGTGAGCGATCTGGCGATCATCTCGAAATCAGTCAGGAACCTGAACTGTTTGGGTTCGTGATGCCCAGACCTCGAGCCGACACCGCCCGCGAGCAGCAGGAATGAGACATGTTTCGACATGGGCGGAAATGGTCCTTTTCACATATGCGCCGCTGAAATGTGAAGCTTTCGCAACACTGTCAGCCATCCTAGTATTCGGTAATATTTTTCGCAATATAAAAAATCGCCTATCCACAGTGAAGGGGAGCTACTTGTCGAGTTGATGAATCTTGGAACCGTTCAGGTTTCCGCATATCCATGTCGGAGACGTAATTTCAGGATCTTTCCTGCGATCCGCTCGACCTCCTCCGCGCTGCCCGAGCCTCGCACCTGCTGGCGGCCAGCCGTTCCGATACGCCCCCAGTGGACGCTAAGGGAACGCTCCGCGAAAAGGTCGCGGTCGATCCTGATGCAATAGAAGCGAAAGCAGTTCGTGTCGGGATTAATCTTTCTGAGATAGATATTCATCTTGACGCTCCTGGCAGGGTGGCGTCAGGCGAGAAGACTCCCGCTGAATCTGGAAATCAAGAAGTTTTTTGGAAATTTCATGAGAAGAATCCAGGCTTTCAAGTAAATGATGATCCTGTTTACCGAGAGGATAGACCCGCCATGCGGCTGTTCCATGGCTCGAAAGAGAGACTGAAACGATTTGGTGGGTCCACGAGATCAGAGGTTCATCTGGGTTCGCTCGAACAAGCCAGGATGAGAAATTCCGCCTTTATCCATGAGGTCGAAGTCCCTGACGGTCTCCGGTTCCACCGGGTTCGGGATAATGGCGAGATCGGTAAGACGGTCTACGATCGCGCGCGCCGGTCCGGATATGACGGTGTCGTCTATCTGAACCGCTACGAAGGCCTGACAACGGAAGTAATCGAACGCCTGGCCTCGGCCGGAAGACTCGGTGATGATCTGGACCGCATCAGCGATGCTGCCTTCGCAAGGCTCGTTCCCGAGGCCCATGACAGCTATGCGGTCTTCGATCCGGGGAAATGCCGGATCATCGCTGTGCATGCGAAGGCAGATATGTCGAAACCTGCATCATCAAGCCTTGAGGATGCAGGTTTCGACATTCAGGAGATGCCAGGCGAGAAAATGTCGACGGGACCGGCAGGTCGTTAAGCGGCCGAAAGGATCCCGATGGCCTCCTGGATCGATGCTTCCTGCTCCCGGAGTTTTCGATACCGGCAGGATGGCTTGTGCAGCCCGCCGTCAGGCGACTTGGTCAGGCAGGTGCAACTTGCCACCGACATGGAAAGATTGTCCGCGGCGATCTTGTCGAGCAAGCCACGCAGTTTCGCGATATCCATTTTTCTGTTTCTCCAGAATTTCGATGAATGTGCTGGGCGCGGCAGGGCCCTGCATGAGTGGCCAGCGGCAGGGATAGGCCGGGCAAAACCTGAGCCCTAGAAGACTCATGCGGGTCTGTGCGCCACAGCAGGGACAATTTCGGCTAGACGACCACGGCATCTCTTAATTCCTCCTGGAACCGGGTGACAACATGTCTTCGTCCCGATGGAGATCAGGTCGATGTCCTGGTTGCCCATAGGTCGCAAAACCGGCCGCTGCCCGCGTGAGTGCGCGGTAGGCCGCCATATCGCTGCAATCTTCGGGCTGCGGATCATCATGGAAATGGAAACCATTCTTGATCCTCCACCAGGCACTGACTGCCATAACATCGGGATCTTCCGGGCAGAGCAAGAAGTTCTTGCCGGCCAAGGCGAACCTGGCACCAAGGATCGCAGTCTGGGCCTCGAAGACGGCACTCATGGCCAGCAGGATCGGCCGGGACAGGCAGTCCGGATTATGTTGATCCGGACTGGACGAGGAACTGGAACATGAACAGCTGCCCTGAAGCGCCAGGAGCAGGGCGGTTTCCACCCGTGACAGGGCCGCATCGAGAGCCGGGGCTTCATCCATTTCCCGCGCATTCCTTTTTCGCTCTGATCACCCGATCGGCCCAGTCGTCGATATGGGCCTGTTCGGTTGGTTGAACATGGCCGGCCGGGTGGACCTCAGAACGGTTGGCGCCACGAACGAACCAATCGCAGAGCACGAGATATCGATCATGATTGGGACATGCTTCGCTGATTTTCAGTGCGCGGCTCTTGAACCGCATGGCCATGTCCCATGCACCCTGTTCATATTGGGTTCCGTTCGCGTCTCCGTGCTTTTCGGCCATCCTTTGGGAGAAGTCCTGCAGGCTCTCCGTGATATTCGACACCGGCGGCAACAGTCGGGCCAGGTATTGAACCACCGGCTTTCCATGTTCCCGGGCGAGATGCGCTTCTTCGGGACGCTGGGTGATCTGACCATGGCTGCCATGGTCGATCCACCAGCAATCCGGAGCATTCATCTGATCATCTCCATGATGGCCCGTCATTTCGACGTCGCCATTATGGATCTTAGGCATCGAGATGCTGCACCAGTGGGTTGGCGTCTCGTCGGTGAAGAGCCGCAGCGGCTCGGCACCTTCGCGAATGGATGCCACGACCCACCATTCCTTCAGGTCGGCCCGATAATAGCATTGCGGATACCTTGTCGATCCTCCGACACAGAGATCGACCATCGTGCCGTCCAGCGGAGCCGAGGAAATGGGCCGCCACCGGGTTTCCCGAGGCGGATCTGACAACATGCGGTCCAGGATCGCGCCCAGGCTGATCGCCAGGTCGCGACGGATATATTCGGTAAGCGTGTGATTGCCAGGCATGGGTGGCCTTGGAACCCCGATGACCCTGTCCTTAACCTCAGGGTGAATTCTTGCCCAGATGACATCCGGCTGATCCGATCCGTCCGCGGCAATTCCCGCACGGCGCAACAGCTCTGCGGCTTCGGTCATATATCCCCCGTAGGTGCCGTCCACCTCTTCGATTGTGGGGTCGAGCTTGCAGCTTTCGAACCGATCGGTCTTTCCGTCGATACTCGCCCAGGCTCGGGCAACCCGTTCAATCCGATCGTTGGACATCATGCGTTTTCCCGCTGCTTGAATGAAACCAGAACTGTCCGCTTTCCGCCCTCATCGGGGGTGGAAAGGATGCCATCTGCAACCATGCGCTCGGCGAGGATAACCGCATCGCCATAGCTGATCCCCAGCCCCCTCTGGATCAGGCTGGTTGCTCCGCGGCGGCTGAGAACCACCACGCCGATCGCAGCAAGATATTGCGGATCGTTGCGGTTCGCCGTGGCAACGCGGTCCATGATCAAACAGGATTTTCCTTCACGCATCGATCATCACCTTTTCGAAGAATTTCCACTGCCACAGATCTGCCTGATCGTTGTCGAAGGGATTGAGACCTGCCTCTTTCGCAAGGTGGCCCAGATGCGGATCCTGGCTCGTCCCTTGATAGTGTTCCCTTCCGACGATCTGGTCATCGGCCTTGGCGGGACATGCATAGCCCTTCTCCAGCAATTCGTTCAGGGCAGCACGCGCGCGATCGGTCATTCGGTTGCTGGCCCCTTCACCGCCAAAGGACAGCTTCATCTTCGGCCCGTTGAGGTAGGAGAGGCCGAGAATGATGGCATCTGTGCCAAGAGTTTCCGTAACCACAACCGTTTCGCGCATTCGTAATTCCCTTCGGCATAGCATACGCATATATTTTCGCATGATAGATTCTTGCGAAAAATGCGTCAATACGCCTGTGGAAGCGCGAAGCTTTTCCAAACAGGCCGAGTTGATCGGAACTTTGCTCACAGACAAAAATACTGAAACTGTCTATAAGCCGGCCTGCTCCAAGCCATTCCACCTCGAGCCGCAGTTCATCTTCCTGCAATCTCCTGGTTCAGGCGGCTTCGCTATGGACCTTTCGGGGCTGGCCAGCCTTACTGGGATAGGGAAATGCCGGCAGCGACCTTGCGGCAATCTTCGCCGCCCTGGTCAGATGGAACGTATAGACCAGGTTTCCGGGGTGCCGGCGACGGCGGATTTCTCCGCTGCCGATCAACCTGGAAATCCATTCGGCCGGATCTTCGCCGTGGAACCGGGCGTGGACGCCGGCCGCTGAAAGCTGGCGCTCAGCGTAGGCACTACCAGAATCCCCGGCTTTCAGCTTTGACAGGGCGCGCGGGGACAGGATCTGACCACCCGGAAGGAGAAGGTCGGATCGCGACGAGGAGCGTCCGCGCAGCGTCGCTGATAGTCCCTGGTAGACCATCCCGATATGTCCCGGCATGACTACTCTACCGGCATTGTCATGCCGGGGTTCGGGATCGGAATAGGAAATGACCGAGATGATCCCCGGCTTTTCCAAACGCAGATGGCGGAATGCCCGGGAGACGAACCAGCTTTCGGCATTGCCGGGAACGTCGTCGAGCAGGACCAGTCGGCCGAGATCGACCGCGGATAGAGGGTCGTCGAGTCCAGTGTGTTTTCGCACCGATGCGTTGTTGATCGGAACGGCGAATGAGCACACACCAACAAGTTCCGGTCGCCTTGCGGCGCCATTCCTGAAAAGACCGCAGGAAAGCCTGGTCGCCGGAAAACTTCCCGAATAGTGATGCTCGATCACGAAGGGCTTGGCAGCGCGGGCGCAACTGATCACGTCCACGCTGTAGAGTTCAGGCTGAAAATCGACGGCATTCGGAACGAATTTCGCACGTCGATCTCGCCAGCGTTGAGACCGGCCGTCGGCGCCGCCCCGCATCAGACCAGTTCCACGTCGAAGTCGGGATCGCAGTCGGCATCACCGGGATAGCGACCATCCCTGTCACAGATCATCACCTGCATGACTTCGTATCTCTCATGACCAAGAATTTGGCCGGCCTGAATTGTGTATTTCAGCTTCGCGATCTGACTGGCCCGGCGCACCTTGAAGGGGAAGGTCCACTCGATATCCACGAATCCTTCGGGAAGCGGAGCGCCATCGGCGAGCATCTTTTCAGTGAGCTCATTGAGCGCGAGCCCCATCACCCGGGGGTCGAATCCGCCAAGGATCAGCAGTTCGGGAAGGCCGCGGCTGGCATTGCCTGCCGTGTAGATGAAGCCGGGACCGGATCCATCTCCCCCAACCGCGACGAGGGCATGGCCGTGGCCGGCGGCGACACCGCCGATCTTCTCAGTGGGTGAAGACATGATCATCTCCAGTTCTGGCTAATGCGATTTGAACCCGACTGATCGCGCTCGGAATACAAACCTCCCCCACCAATGCAGCGGCTTGGAAGGGGCTTGTCGCGACGTGTTTGGTCAGTTGCACGATGGAGGACGATACATCCCCACCGCTTGCGGCGTGATCTGGATCCCCTTCACCTGCACGAGAAAGGCAGCGATATCCTCATCGGGCATCGCCGCCATCTTCCTGACGATAGTCGAGATCTCTACATCGCGTGCGGTCATTTCCATTACCGCGCATCCCCGGCACGAGCCATCGCCAGACCTCCTACTTCACGGTCGCCTTGATGGTTTTCAGGAACGCCTTGAACTCTACAAGTTTTTCCTTGGGGACATAGACCGACAGCAGATCATGAGTCCGGGATTTCCGCCACTCACGGATCAGCTTGGACAGATCGAGACCCTCGCCATCTGTCGGATCGTCCTTCCGTCCCTGCCAGTGAAGATTGCCAAGGGCTTCGGTATCGTATTCGACGGCAGGATCCGGGCGATCGTCGAATTCATCATGATCCCAGTAGTAGTCGTCACCACCGGGCCAGGCATCATTCATGAACTCCTGGAGCTCGTTTCCCTTGATCTTCATGGCCGACCACCTTGCTACACGTTTGCTTCGCTATGCGGATATATTATATCCGAGTGCGGAATTCTGGTGACCACAGTTGGATTCGAACCAACGACCTTCCGCTTAGGAGGCGGACGCTCTATCCAGCTGAGCTATGCAGTCGATGGGCACAGATTACGGTCCCCACAGGACGCTTGCAAGTAGCATTTTCGCATGAAGCGGATTTTTTTATCCGTTCGGATCATTCGCGGTGCCATGCGCATTCCTCTATGAATGTATGATTTTTCGCATAGTATGCTTTGGCGATTTTATCAAAACAGCAAGGAGGCTCGATGGAGCTCATCACCATTTGCCTTATCCTGATGATGGCGGTCGTTGCCTCGAGCTGGATCTCGCGGATCCTGCCTTTCGGCGTGCCCGTCCCCATCATCCAGATCATCCTGGGCGTGTTTATCGCGAAATCCACACCCTACGAGGTCGTCCTAGATCCCCATATCTTCTTCGCGCTGTTCATCCCGGCCCTGCTTTTCCTGGATGGCTGGAGGATCCCAAAGGATGATTTCTTCAAGGACGCCGGAACGATCATCGAGCTCTCCGTCGGCCTGGTTTTCGTCACCGTCCTCGGTCTCGGCTTCTTCATTCACCTGATGATTCCAAGCATGCCGTTGGCTGTTTCCCTCGCCCTAGCCGCGATCCTGTCACCGACCGATCCGGTCGCGGTTTCCGCGATCACATCCAAGGTCCCGATGCCGAAAAGGTTGCTTCACATCCTGGAAGGGGAGTCTCTTCTGAATGACGCGTCCGGCCTTTCCGCATTCCGCATCGCGGTCGCGGTCATGCTGACCGGCCATTTCAGCCTTCAGCATGCGGCTACCGAATTCGCCGGGATGGCGCTTGGCGGGATCGCCGCCGGCGTAGTCGTCACCCTGGTGATCCAGCATGTGCAGGGGTTCATCACCCGGCGGGTGGGTGAGGATGCGGGCAGCAGCATCCTGGTCTCGATCCTGGTTCCCTTCGCCGCCTATTTCGCGGCCGAACATTTCCATTTTTCGGGAATCCTGGCGGCCGCGGCGGCCGGCATCACCTGGAGCTTTTCCGAAACGCGATCGGCCATCATGGCTTCGACGCGTATGCGGCGAAACTCGGTATGGGACATGGTGGCCTTCTCCGCGAACGGCATCATTTTCGTTCTGCTCGGAGAGCAGTTTCCGAAAATCTGGGACGGCGCATCGCGCGCCATCGTCGAAGCGGGCGGAGGGCATAAGTCATGGCTGATCTTCTATGCCTTCGTCATCACGCTGGTGCTGCTCGGGCTGCGCTTCGCATGGGTCTGGATCAGTTTTCGGTTCACGACGTTCCGCGCCCGGCGCCGTGGCGAGCAGATGAAACCCATGAACTGGCGGATCCCGGCTGCCGCAACCGCAGCGGGTGTGCGGGGCTCAATCACCCTTGCCGGCATCATGACATTGCCGGTGATGATGAACGACGGAACACCGTTCCCGGCGCGTGAGCTTGCGATCTTCCTTGCGGCAGGTGTGATCATCCTGACCATGGTCATCGCCTCCGTCGCATTGCCGCTTCTGTTGAAGAACCTGGAAATTCCGGAGGATGACGAGCAGGAGCGGATGATGGTCGCAAAAGCCCTTGTCGCCCGCGCAGCGATCAGGGCCGTGGAGGAGAAGGTTCACGCCATTGCGGAGGGCAGGTCGGATGCCGACCTCTATGCCGATGCAGCCTCGAACGTCATGGATGTCTATCGTCGGCGCATCGACTCCAGCGGTCTTGGTCCGGATCTCGCGGCTCAGGTCACGATCCTGACCAAGATCGAGCGTGAGCTGGAAATCCACGCCGTTCGCGCTGAAAGGGAAGAGCTTTTCCGCTTGCGAAAGCACAAGAAGCTTTCCGATTACGGATATCAGAAGCTGGCAAGGGAGCTCGACTTCAAGGAAGTGAAGCTCACAGCATGAAAGACCGATGAGGCCGCCCACGGGCGGCCTTTCCACATGAATTTGGGCACCGGACCATTGCAAGACGCGGGATCGACTTAGTTTCGGGCAGATGAAACCCGGAGAAGACGTCATGCTCATTGCGACAAGAAAAATCCTGCTCTCGATCGCCCTTGTCACGACGGCCATGACATCCTTGCCCGATGCGACATTCGCGTCCCCCGTAAGGGATCATTGGGGCTATTATCCTGAGAAGAGAAAATCCCCGACAGGGGTCATCGCCATCATCGGAGGTATTGCGGTTCTTGGCGCCCTGGCGGGGCTTTCGGGCGCCGGGGGCAAGGACAAGGACAGCGGTAGCAGGGATCCAGGCGATGGGTCTGGTTCCGGAGATGATTCCGGTGGCGGCGCCAATATCGATTTCGACATGGATAGGGTAGTTCGGGCGGCCGCGAACAACCCGCAGGCAGATGTCAATCGTCTCTCCGCCATCCAGTCGGCAGATGACTACCTCGCAAATCCGGCCCTTGGAAAGGCAAACCTTGCAAATCGGCTGGCTCTCGGCTTCACAGGGGGTGGCGTCGATGTCGGCATCATGGATTTCGGCATACAGTGGGACAACCCGAACCTGATCGGCGTTGACAGGGGCGAAGGGTTCCAGGTTGCCGATACGAGCCAATATGGCTTGGGAAGCACCGGAACCAAGCATGGCACTTATGTGGCGCAGGTTGTAGCCGGAAACGTCGGCGATGGCGATCTCTCCCGGGGAGTGGCGCCAGGCGTAACCTTGCATGATATCAATTTCCTGCAGCCGAAGGACGGTGTCCTTTATGCGACCTGGGCGGATACTGCCGATGCCTTCAGATATGTGGCCAGCGAGAAGATCGACATCGTGAACTGGTCCATGGCCATCTATGACCAGTCCGCCGTGACGGATCTGGAAGGCGCGACGATGGACAGGATGCAGACCGTCCTTCCGGGCATCAGGGCCGCCACCGAGAGCGGTGCGATCATTGTCGTCGCCGCCGGCAACAACGGCCTGGAAAGTCCCGACAACATCTATGCAGGCGCAGGGCTATTCGAGGAGGTGGCCAATGGCCAGTTCGTCGTATCGGCCGCACTCGACACCAATGGTGGCAAGTTGGCGTCATTTTCCAATGCCTGCGGCTCGACGATGAACTACTGCATCTCGGCAGTCGGCGAGAGAATTCCGGTCATCGCCGCCAATGGTGATCTTGAATATGCCAATGGAACCTCCCTGTCGGCGCCGGTGGTTACCGGTTCCCTGGCATTGCTGAAGGAACAATTTCCCGAGCTCGGCTCGCGAGAACTGGTCGAGTTGATCTATCTGACGGCTGATGACCTTGGCGATCCTGGGATCGACGCGGTCTACGGTCGCGGCCGGCTCAACATGAACAAGGCGTTTGCACCTGTCGGTGAGTTGCGTCTTGTGCAGGGCGATCAGATCCATGCGCCCGCATTGTCGTCGCGGGATATCAAGCTCTCCTATTCAGCGGGGATGTCCGGTGTCGCCGAGGCGATCGACGGCAAGGTCGTGGCCCTCATCGACGATACGAACAGGGCCTTCTACGCACCGCTACCGGCGCTCGCGCAACAGTCTGATCCAAGGAAGGACCCCATCACAGAGGCTATGGTCGACATCCGGATCGGCAGGGATTACGAGATTACCTTCGCGGCCGATGATGGCGCCTTCGTCCGGTCGCGGCATGGATACGGCCTTGGCTATATCGAACCTGAGATCGTCCTGGACCGGCAGAATCTGGTCATGGACCGGGGCTATCATCCTTTGTCGATCGTTGATCGCGGCGCCACCCTGACCTGGTCCAGAGGAAGGCTGACAGCCGGATTGGCCGTTTCCGGGGGTGAGCGTGATGCCGGCGCGGCATGGCTGAGCCTGAGACCCTCCTCGGATGCGGTCGGCATGGCTTTCTCGGCTGGGTATATCCGGGAAAAGGATGGGCTCATGGCATCCGATTTCACCGGTGGCCACGGAGATGCCCTGTTCGGCTCCGTGAGCGGCACGATCAAGGTAGCGGATAATCTCGATGTGATCTGGGACGGCAGTTACATGAAAGGGAAATACTCGGCGGGAAAAGGGCTCATGAAATCGATGGACGCCAATGCTGCCTCCACCCGGATCGGCCTTTCCTACGAGGACAGGGCAGGGGGAGAATACCTGATTACCGCGGGACTGCCGCTCACGGCATATGATGGCGATGCTCATTTCGACCTGCCGGTCGGACGTGATGAAGCGATCGAGGGCAGCGAACAGGACGGTGTCCAGCGTGAACGCAGTTCTTCGGGATTTTCCGGAAAATTCCCTGTCGATATCGGCCTGGGTTACAGGAAGAAGACGCAATCCGGCCTGTCGATCGAGGGGAGGGCCGTCCGTCGCCTCTCTCCTGAAGGGGAGAGGGACGAGACCTTCTTCGGTCTGCGGATGAGCGCACGCTTCTGATCAGGTTCAGGACATGGCGAAAGCCGGTTTCGCCTCCATGGGAACAGCGACCCCGTGATGGGTCTGCATCGATGCCACGAAGCGGTCCCAGGCTTCAGGATGCGGCAGGTCATGGATGCAATCGAGACATTGAGATCCGGAACTCATCTGCTCATCGCCCGTCTTGTGGACGTCGACGCCAAAGCGGGAGAAACGGCCGATGCAGCAACCGGTCTCGTCATTCACCCACACCGTCCGTTCGTCCCAGAGGATCTCGTATCGGTCGTCCATTTCAAGTTCCCGCATGGCACATCCTCAGATTGGCATGCAGGAGATTTTCATCACTGGCAAGTCGGCACGAACGGTGTTCGCGAGAACGATTGCTTACCTCATGCGAAAATGTGATTATATCGCTCCCAGCCGCTCAGGAGAATTGCATGACAACCATCGAAGGAACCATGATCGACACCGAAACCCTGTCGGTCGGCGATCGCGCGATGATCTGGGAGGTGGCATGTGTCCCCTTCACCATGGAACTGGCGACAGAAGGTCTCACCTGTCGGACCGGAAATCCGCTCCATGCGCTTGTCAATTACGACGATGCGGATACCGATGGACTGGACGTGAACTTCAAGACCATTGCCTGGACCAACAAGACCCGCGGCAATGACCCGGCCTGGCAATACTGGAAACAGCGAAACCTGATGCAGGATGGGGCTGTCGTGCTTCCCGAAGGACTTTCCGAACTCTCCATCAGGGAAATCCATGAGGGAATGAAGAACATGGTCGGTGTGAATCCGATCTGGTTCCGGAACTCCGCATTCGATGTGCCGCGCCTCGACAGGATGTTCGCCGCGATTGGCGATAAGACGCCCTGGCATCGCCGGCAACAGTCGGATCTCTACAGCCTGATCAATGTCGCAAAGCAGACAATCGGATATGAGGATGTGGCTCCGGCGTCCACCGAACACCATGCGGCCGGCGATGCGATTTCTCAAATCGGCCAGCTTGCGAATTTGCTGAAAAGGCTGAACCTGGTTCCGGCCATGCCCGTCGCCACAACGGGGATGGGCTTCTGAGCGGTCCGGCGTATTCACTGTGTTGAAGAGAGTTGTCATGCCTGGGAAAGTTGCCATGAAGAGATATGTCATGGGTCTGGTGGCAGCTTGCCTCTTCGCGGGCGCAGCCGAAGCCAGGATAGAGGCGAGCATGTCATTCACGCCGGCGACTGCGCCGGCCGGCAGCACATCCCGAGCAACGCTTGTGGTGCAGAACTCCGATGCGGCGCCCGCCACGGATCTCCGTTTCGACATCGCTCTTCCCGAAGGGCTGGTTCTTGCGGGAAACGGAAATCTGGCGAATAGCTGCGGAGGCAGTCCCGCGCTTTCGGAATCGCAAGGCCAGATCGGTCTAAGCCTTGCGAATGGCGTTCTTGCCGCAGCTGACGGCGCAGCGCCAGGCAGTTGCTCCCTGAGCTTCGATCTTACGGGGACGCGCGCGCAGACCTTCACGATGCAAATCCCAGCGGGTGCGGTCGTGGCTGATGTCCTGGAGACACCAATATCGAACGGGACCCTGGCACAGGCGTCTCTTTCGACGACCATGACACCTATCGCGGTCACCATCAGCTCCTCCAACAGCTCGCGCGCCAAAGGGGGGCAGGTGATCGAGCGGACCTATCGCTTCACCAACTCCAACGCCATTTCCATTACTGGAATGGATTTCGATATAGACATGTCGAAGATCGGGAATAGCTGGGTCACGTTTGACCCTCCTGTCGCTAATACCTGCGGAGGAACATATTCCGTATCCTCCTTGCCTCCAGTCTCTACATTATACAGGAATGCAAGCCTTGTTTCTCTCAGGGGTGGATCAATTCCTGGCAATTCCTCCTGCACAATCGTTATCAAGACAACACCGGCAAGATTGCTGCAATATGGTTACGTATCACTTGGGCAGTCTCAGCGCATTCCCAGCGACCTGATAGCGACGGATCAGGAGATCAGTAACGCCATTTCGAATGATCATTGGGCAAGCTTCAGGGCCGGTTTCTCAACCGAGATGCGGGTGGATGGTCAGGTATTGGCCAACCTTGATGTCGTTTCGGGCCAGGAAGCCGATATGACATTGAGAATTGCAGGTTACAATGCCCTGGTCACACCTGGCCTTGTCCTGCCGATATCTGTTCCAAGCCAGATCGAGGTCCTTGGGGTAGCTGCAACTTGCGGAACCATTTCCAAGAACGCTTCAGGCGCTTCCTGGAGTTATGATCACCCGGCTGCCCCTCTCGAGAAAACGGAAGACTGGGACACGGCCGACTGCATTGCTACCTTGCGGGTCAAGGCCAAAGTTGCTGGAAACTATACGCTGAGATTGGCTGGCGGCTATTACAACGGCCAGTATATCGCTGGAACGACCGCAACGATCAGTGCCAATGCCAGTTATATTGCCGTTGAGGCCGGATTTGACAAGGATCAGATCCTTGTCCCGGACAGCTCACCTTTCCGGGTGAAATTGACAAACAAGTCCACGACGAAAACTCTCGAGAACATTACGATCGATAACCGTGTCCAGGAGAGAATTCCGGGTGCGATCATAGGGCCGGGCGGTTTGGTATATAACGATTGCACGGGTGCTTCCGAGTCGATTTCGGAGGGACGAGTTGGAATTCGCATTACCGGAGTTGCTCTCGAGCCTGGCGCAAGTTGCACGATGGCTTACCAGGTCACTTTCGGAAGTGGCTCTCTACTGGCGTCAAATGCGAACTATCAGACGCGCACCAACACCATCGGCCTTGAGGAAATCAGCTATCGGGTGGAAAACGGCGAGCAAATGCCGTGGAATTCCACCATTAGCGACACGATCGACGTCAAGACATCGATTGTTGTCGACGGCTATGTTCAGCCCAATCCGGCTGCTGAAGGGTCTCGCGCCCAGTTCAGATTTCGCGTCGTGAGAACGAACGAGGAAGGTCATGGGCTCCGCGATATCGGCATCAATCAAAACCTGACCGACGGGATCCTGATTGATGCCGATCCCGAGTTCTCGTCGACCTGTGGAGGAAACCTGATCAGCATCCCAGGTGATCCTGTTTTTCGGGTTGAAGGGGGGCAGCTACCTTTCACTCCCGGCCAGGTCACGGGAACCTGCACATTCTCCGTTTTTGTTCGACTGCCCATGCTCGGCAGTGGTGAGACCAGCAGGATTGTCGCGAATCCAATTTATGCGAATGCTTCAGGCAATGAGCGCCGCACATTCTGGGCCCAGGACCAGAATGTCGATGGCACAGCCGGTTACGTCTCAAATCACTGGGCAAAATCAATCCAGGTGAGAGTCGGAAGATACTCTCTCGGACTTGGACTGGAGTTCGCCGATCTTGCCGTCGGAGGAGCCGGGTCCACCCGGGTCATCGTTTCGATTTCAAATGTTGCGAATACCACGCTGACTCTTTCAGGGGTTGGAATCGATGTCGATCTTGCCGGCACCGGTGTGAACCTCGCCGCGATCCCCGATCCTGCCTTCCGGGCAAAAAGCGGAGGCAGCAATGCCTGTTCCGGCGCGAATTTTTCTCCCCTGCCGACTGGTTTCCGTCTCACAGGGGCCAACATGGCGGCAGGCGCGATATGCCAGCTCGAGTTCTCTGTGACAGCCTCGAGCGGCGGCAACCATATCATCTCCATTCCTGCAGGGGCGGTGGTGAGCGCCGAAGGCGTCACGAACCCGTCTGGCGTCTACTCGACGCTGACCGTGGCCTATCTTCTCTCCGCCGGCATAGGGTTTGACCCCAACATGATCGGGGAATCCGGGGAAACCAGATTTATCATCGAGATCATCAACACGCTCGATGATGACGGTATCAGCGACTACCTGGGCGCAGAGCCTGCCCTGACCTATTTGCTGCCCGAATGGATCACCCCTTCCGGATCCCCCTCGACCACATGTGATGGCGCCGACGTCGCGATGGCGGGGAGTGTTCTCACCCTGTCCGGGGGCTCATTTCGCGCCAGTTCGACTTGCCAGCTTTCCCTGCCCGTGCGCATCGAGTCCAGCGGTGAATATGCGGCAACGCTGCCTGCCGGATCCATCAACACCGTGGAAGGCGTCACCAATACCGCGGAACTGTCCGCCGGCATCCGTGTGCTGAGGCAACCGAAGCTAAGCCTTCTGTCCGGGCCTCGAATGACAGGATCCGGGCGGATCGGAAACGCGACACTCAGGCTGAGCAACCCCAATGCGGCCGGCCTCAATCCTGAAGGCTTTTCTGGATTGAAATTCGATGTCCTTGCATCAGAGGGACTGTCCTTTGATCTCTCTCAGATGGATTCAGCCTGCTCGGGCTTCGAAGCCAGCCTCACCGCGGATGACCGGATGGTCGTTTCCGGAGTGAACCTTCCCCCTGGTTCGAATTGTCAGATCACCCTTGCGGCAAGTAGTCCGGAGGCGGGACTGTATCATGTGGCCACCGAAAATCTTGCGGCTGTCGAAATTGGGTTCTCGAAACCGTCGGATCTGGAGATGACGTGGCGCTTCGTCGACAACCCCCTGGTGAGCATCCTTCCCCCAGATGGGGCGGATAGCGAGATTCCGTTCAAGCTCGGCATAGAAATCGAGAACCCCAATGAGGTCGACATCGCATTTGCCGAGTCAGGCCTCTCGATCGGATTGCCGCAGACCCCTGGGAAAATGGCAATTCATGGCACGGATTCTTCGGCAAGCAGCTGCGGCACGGCCGTCCTGACAGCTGCGCAGTCAGGCGCCACCATCAAGCTTGCAGATGGGGCACTGACTGCGCATGAAATCTGCCGCATAGAGCTTTTCATGATCGCGCCCGTCGGCGGCGACTACCTTCTGCGTCCGGATGATCTGCATCTTGAATATGGACGTGTCCGCCTGGATCCTGTGACCATATCGGTATTGTCCTCCCATGCCGACCTCGTCGCCGAGAGAAGCATGCGGGTCCTTTCGAACAGCGTTGCCAATGTCGCGGCATGCATGGAGCTCGAAGGGGATGCAGCCGGTTCCGTGACCATTCCCGGTTCATGCGTCGAAGTGTCGGTGAAAGTGAAAAATCCTTCTTCCGAGGTAAAGAAGGCCCGGAACATCGCGGCGCGCGAGCTTCTGGCAGAAAACATGGAAATCGCCCGGATCATGGAAGGGGATTTCGATGAAGTCGACCTGGACGGAGGCGCGCTTCTTGCAACCCTCTCGGAACTGTCACCCGGAGAGGTGGCGGAGTTCAGTTACCGTGCCGTGATCCGGTGATGAAAAAGGCCCGCCAGTATCTGGCGGGCCTTTAGGGCGAGAGGACATAAATCCGGGTGCGAATTACGCTGCCATAGGCAGCCTGTCCTGCCAATATTCACCATCGAGTTGATTGCCTGCGGCATCGACTCCGACCATTTCCCCCATGGCATTGAATTCGCCATACTGTTTGAAATGGAAGGCGATGCCTGCATGCCGCGCCTGATCCCGAACCGACCGGAACCATTCGGTGTCGGACCTCCTGGCTCCCGGCCCGGATTCGCCGCCCGCGATCACGTAATCGATCTTGCCTTCGCCCAGACATCCTTCAGGAAGGATCACCTTCTCGAAAAGCGGCTCCATGCTCAGGAACCGGCCGGCGGCAGGAGTGGAGAGCAGGATCGGCACCCTCCGGTCCGTCTCGACCTGGTTTTCGGCGGAGACACCGATGGCGACATTCGTGTAGCCGTCTCCCCAATCGCCCGGCAGGTATCTCTCGATGTTCTGCGGCCTTTTCGTGAGCAGCATCCATGCCAGGTTCGGGGTGGATGCGATCAGCCGCCACAGATCCTCCCGCCAGCATGGATCGATGGATCTGTGATTGTCGAAGACATCCGCCAAGGAGGCACAGAAGACGATCGTCTTCACGCCGCTTTCGCCAGCGAGCCGGTTCCATTTCATGACCCGGTTCCAGTTTTTTACACCAGTCCTGGTCCGCGTGGCTTTCGGACCCCATCTCTCGCCGCCGAAGCGGACATCCCAGCTCTCGGCGTAGCAATTATCGCATGCCTGCGAAACTGCGGTGCACCCGATCCAGGGGTTGAAAGTGTGGTCAGTCCAGCTGATCCCGGAATTCTCGGCCATACCGGCCTCCTCGTCTCATATCGTTCAACTTCGACCAGGTTTCACGCCTGGCAGGAAAACCTCAGCGAGGTCGATGGCCCTGTAGAAGTCGTCTGATGGACATGGGAAGAACTCCTTGTTGCGCATGATTATGACCTGGGAGAACAGAAATGCAAGCTGAAAATGAAATGCGAATTTGAAACTTGAAATTACTGCACGCCGCGGCATATCCTCTCCATGTAGTTTTCTTGGGAAAGGACGCTCCATGAGTATCCTCATTACACATCTCAGAAAGGTCAGCGGCGAAGCATTCTTCAGCCGTTGAAAGCACCGTTCCCTGATCTGACGACGCCCCGGGAGGAACTCGTCAACCAGTCGGTCAGCAGGAACGGAAATGAGCAAATGGAACAGGAAACCGGGCGGCACATTGCCGTCATTGCCCGCGCATTGTCGGGTATCGATATCGCTGAACTTCAGGATCAGGCAGGCGTGCTGGAGGCCAGGCTCCAGGACCCCTCGGGGTGGGGAGATCCCGCCTCAGCCGGGGAGAATATGAGATCCCTCTCTCGCGTCAGGGAGCAACTCGACTTTGGATTGTCTGCCCATGCGGATGCGATCCTTTACCTGCAACTTGCGCAAGGCCAAGACCTTGAGGTGGCGGCTGAAGCCCTGGCCTGTCTTCAGGATCTTGCGGCACGGGCCCGGCGCCTCATGCATGCCGGAGGCGATGGTATCTCGGACGCGATTGTCACCATTTCGGCCGGCGCGGGCGGGGAGGATGCGCGGGATTTCGTCTCGATGACGCTGAAGGAGACCTGCCTCTATGCCGAGAGGTCCGGCTTCGCCGTGGAAATCATCGACGACAACTGGGAAGGGCACGGCCTTCGGGACGCCACCATCCAGGTGAGGGGCGAGGGGGCTTACGGCATGCTCAGACATGAAGCCGGCAAGCGCAGGATCGTCCGCATTTCGGAATATGGCGCCGGGGAGAGAAGGCAGACGTCTTTCTGCCATGTCGATGTTCTCCCGGATACCGGCAAGTCGCCAGAGGTCGAAATCCGACAGGAAGATCTCCGCATCGAGACCTATCGCGACAGTGGACCGGGCGGGCAGCATCGCAACAAGACCGATAGCGCGGTGAGGATCACCCACATTCCGACAGGCATCCAGGCCAAGAGCGCCATGAAGTCCCAGATACAGAACCGGGAGATCGCAATGGCGACACTCAAGGCGCGGATCAGGGCCCGGGAGGATCTCCTGCGGCAGCAGGAGATCGCCGGATTGAGCCAGGGCTCGTCCGACAAGGGCTTCGGCGGCCATGTGAGGTCGCTGATCCTGAACCCATACAGGCTGGTCAGGAACGAGATCACCGGGATTTCGAGCGGGGATCTCGAGGATTACCTTTCTGGCGGGTGCGACGACGTGCGGTGTTGATCCTCAGTCCAGAAACCCGGCCAGGATGTCGCGGACCTTATCGCCTTCTTCTCCGGAGGCGATTTCCGCGGCAAGATCCAGGCGATTGCGGGTCGCCCTGATCTGCTCCAAGAGCCTGGTGAGGAACGAGAGGTGACGATCAGGTAGGATGGCCGGATGGAAATCGGCGAAGATCCCCTGATATTTCGCCTCCGTCTCGATCCTGAGCAGGGTCGCGATATGGATGCCATCCTTCCGGATCGCGATATCGATCAGCAGCTTGTCATGCCGGCTCAGCCTGCGCTGATGGACCAGGTCGAGCAGCCAATCGCCATCGATCGGAATCGTTCCGGTCCATCGGTGCGTTTCGATGTCGTAGCTGCAGTAGGACCGCGTAAACATGTCGGCGATCACCTCTTCGGTGATCGCTCGCGCCCGTTCCAGACTGGGACCCCTCATCTCATGCCGGATTAAGTTATGCATCCTGAGTGCATTCAAATAAATGCGGATACCCAGATTGGGTAAGAACCCCTATGAGTAAAATAGCGCTTAGCCTATTTATCTGACGCATATCCTTGAATTTTCGGATTACATCCGAATCTGTTTTGATCGTTAGCTGTCCTTGAGGTAGGTGTGGGCGATTGAGGTCTTTCATCATCTGAACAACATCGTTGTCAACAATCTTATCCCCAAATTTTGATAGAAGGAGATTGAGAAGATCACCTTGAGATCTTCTGGATTCATCAGATAATTTCTTGTATTTATTGATTATATAAGTAGAACCTTTTATGGAAACCTGATTAAATTTGGGTGCTGGAAGGGACGTGGAATCCATCGACGTTGCCCCGACCACGTCTTGAAATGACTTTATCTGCAATAACCTCAGTATTGCCTTCACTTCATCCGCTTCTATGCGAAAGAATTCCCTATTCATCCTGACGCGCATGGAGCGAAAAGCTGTATGAAGGGAGACCTCAACAGCATTCATATCGGAAACTTCCGCCAAATATTCCATAACGAATGGAAGCGGGACTGATGTATTGTCTAAATGTGAAAGACGATCGTGAATGTTTATGGTTTTCCCTATCTTCACCAACCCCGGCATAGCTGGATTGGACAATACATAAATGAATCCATTGGATGAACACGCCTCATGGGAATTGCTGTGATTGGAAATTGCGTTCATAAATTCATCCATATTGATTATGTAGCGCTGTTCCCGAAACCCGGACGGCGCAGATCCAGATTGCCAAGCAGCGAACCCGAACTCTGTCGGGTGTGGAACTCCAGATCGACAAGACACCGGTCGTAGCCGTTCCTCGTCAGATGCGCCCAGACATTGCCATTCTCGGTGACGAGGGCGACATGAGTGCGTCGGATCTGCCGTCCATCCACCATTTTGGGTGGCAGGCTCTGGCGCTTGATCGACCACCGCTTGGGGAAACGCGCCAGGATCTCGGATTTCAGGCGTTCGTTCTTGCTGGCCATCTTCAACGCACCATGATGTTGAGGGGGCGGTTTCCGCCAGTTAGGGCATTCCAGTCCGCTGAGGCGTCCCTGACACGGACGATGCGGTCTGTAACCGTGTTCGGCCTGCCATCCCGGCGGGCTCCTCGAATATCGTTCCATGCCTGCCGGGCTTTCGCCCTGGCACGCTGCAGGTCGCTGATGGGAGAGGTTGGCTTCTTCATCGCCGATACTCGGAACAAACGGATCTACCGGCCAGATCCGCGGCAATCGCTGGGAGTGCGTCTGGTCCGAGCCGGTTGCGAAGACGAATTCTCGCATTTTCGGGGTAGGCGATCTGCGGACCGATCATTCCGCGGAAATGCAGACTGATCTGAAGGGGCAGATCCAGGACGTCCTCCTGGGAATGACAGATCCCGCAATAGCCGGTGTCCCAGAAATTCAGGCCTGGATATCGCCTTTCAAGGAAGGACAGGGTGGCCGCCGAATTGTCGGTCAGGCAGCTCCCGCAACGGTTCTGACCGTAATGTTCCTCGATCGCACTGGGCATGGAAAAACCTTGACTCACGTTGCTGCGCCTCTTTTTCGGTCCCACTGAGGGAAATGGGGTCCATCAAAAAAAGGCTGGCCCGAGGGCCAGCCAGTTCACGTCACACCTGAGGCAAGGCAGGTTCCGGCAGGTTAGACTATGCGAAAATGTTTTGCAATAGCTGCGAGAAGGGCGATTTTCCCGGACATGTCTCTTGTGCGGCATGCGAGATCAGGGATATCTTATATGCGAAAATGAGGAACATGATATGCCCTACTTCAGAACCATGCACAAACCCTGTGTAACGCATATCGGTCATCCGGAAGATTTAGCGGACGCGCCGCCAGGCTTGTCCGGTGAGGGGATCATGGTGTCCGAACGCCCTCAGGAGTGGCGCTCTATCCTTGGTCTCAACGGCCCGGAATGGAAGCTGCGCTACAGCGCGGCGCAATGGGTCGACGCAATGGGTATCGACGATCAGACGTATCGGGAGCTTGAGGCCTGGATGATGATCGCAGGGAATGATTACATGCGCCCGAAGAGGTTGTTCGTCACCCATGTATGGGACGAGGATGGTGTCGTCCTCGTCGAGCAGAGGTTCCAGGTCTTCGCCGAGGCTGCAAAAAGCGTTGGTCGCAGCGAAGAGGAAGAGCGCGAAGCGGCGTCCGCCGGCAATGGAGCCGTCGAGGAGCTGGAGGGATACGTCCTCACGAAACGTGCGTTGAAGCGCCTTGGCGGGAACTGGTCGGATCCGACCCGTTGGTTCGATGCTGCCGCGATCCTCTATACGCGGGATGTCATCATGCCGAAGAAGCCCCTGGTGGTGGGGCTCTGGTGGAGAGAGGCCTTCAGCCGGGATGGCAAGAGTGCGGAGTCGGGCCTGGTTTTCCCGGAAGCGCTGAGTCTGTTCGATGTGGAGGATGAAGAGGGAGACATCAAATCCTTCACGGAGCAGTTCCCGGAGGTGGATCTTCCCGAAAGGTTCGTCCTCGATCTTGAATAATTCATGCGAAAATGCTTTGATGTTTCGCGAAGCCGGATAAAACCAGCCCAACACCCGATCTCGAAAGTGGAGAGAACAATGCCGAGAACCCTTACCCAGGCCGTCGTCGACCTGAGCCTCCGCGCCGAATACAAGGGCGCTCCTGGTTTCATCCTGCCGCTGACCACCGATCTCGTCGAGGAGCTCGGAGCCGACAACCTGGCGCGCATGGTCGGCCACGCTGTCAATCCGGGCCAGCTCGTCGTCAGCTGGAACGAGAATGGCCAACAGCGTGGTGCCGTTCTCAATCCGAATGCCGGCAACGACCTGACCATCCTGCTCCCCCGCAATGATGGCGAGATGGCCCGCGTCTATGCGAGCGACCTGGATCGCGCCGCGATCCAGCTGGTTGGCACGAAGCGTTTCGCCGAGCGCGAGATCGAGGAGGTCAATGCGAAAAACGCCGAAGCGCGTGTGGCCTATGAGGCTGCCGTGGCCCGCGGTGAGCCCGTCGAGGCTCCGGTCGATGCCGTACCGACCTACAGCATCGAGGTTTTCAAGACCCTCGAGAACCTGGTCAAGGCGGTCGATGAAGGCATCGGCGGCAAACTGACCAGCCGTTTCGCCGATCGTCGCGCAAAGCAGGAAGGCCTGATCGCGCGGTTCGAACTGGGCGAGGCCATCAATGACCATCTGACCCAGGCCGAGAAGCTTCGGATCGCCGAGAAGCGCGATCTGCAGGAACAGATCGCCCGCCTGCGCCCGGAGAATGCGGGTGTGCCGGCAGTGGCGCCGGCCAATGCTGTCGCTGAGGGCGAGCGCCGCAATGTGGTCGCCGATGCTCTGGCCCATATCGGTCTCGCGGGACGTGGAGCGCGGCTGCAGATGTATGGACAGTCCGCAGAGCGGCAGCTGGCAGAAGTGACGGCGAAGATGCTGACCACCGATATTTCGGGGATCATGAACGTGCCTCTGGAACGCCGCGGTTACGAACAGGTCATGCAGATTCTGCAGCGCCATCCGGGCGACGCCTGGGGGGCGGCGGCTATCGAACGCGTCAATCGGGTTCTCAACGAGAAAGCCAAGGGCTACGAGTTCCATGCCGAGGCCTATCATGTGGCCGGTGCGGATATCCTCGTCGTCGCAGATCCCCTGGCCAACAGTTCGGCCCTCCTGATCGCCATGGACAGCGTGAATCGTGCTGATCCCGATATCGAGCGCCAGGTCCTGCAGGTCTATACCCGCGATGACGTGCCCTCCGACGAAGATCTCCACGCACTCCGCCTGGAGCTGCAGAACATGCAATACGGTCTCCAGACCGAGGAGATCAACTTCGCCTGGAACGACGCTCCGGCTCTGGCGGCGCCGGTTGCGGAGGTCGATGAAGATGATGATCTGGACGATGATGCGGATTACGACAATCCGCTCGACTTCGACAACGGACCGGGTTTCAACTGAAGTCCGAACTGACACGAACCGGAGAATGGCCCCATTGGGGCCATTCTTTTTTTCGTCGATCTGAATAGCTTCTCCTTGAACAGGCAGGAGGCCACCATGATTGCACTGGGTGCGGTATTCGAAGCATTCCGTCCAGGTGACGAGCCGGAAATCGAGGAGATCTCCGTCGAGGACGATCCATGGATCATTCCTGATCGTAACGGTGATGCCGACAGGTGGATCCTGGCCGATCTTGGGCACACCATGCAGGACGGTCGCTGGCAGACGGTCGATATGCGGGACAGGTTCGAGGCCGCGCCATCGCCCTTTGGGAAACCCGAATACGAAACCGCTTTCCGGCCGAGCTTCGCCTGATAGCTTCGGTTTTCCACATCTCTCTTGCCCGCTGAGCCCTAAACCCGCGTCTACCAGATTGCATATCGGCATCATGACGACAGTTTTCCCTAGAGGGCATTCAGCCTGAAATGGATCCTGGAGGCATGGAACTGGCCGTGAAGAATTCACGAGATATGGTCGCGCTGCCCGTTATGCGTATGCGCCGCAAGATCGGCAAGGTGAGCTCTCATCTGGCCTGCTCCGTAATCCTGGCAACATTCTGGGCGGCGGGAACTGCAGCCGCAGAGACGATGACCAAGGTCAACGACATCCCGATCCTCAAGCTCATCGGTTCCGTCGAAGGTCCGGACGGCTATGACGATTTCTACAGGAAATCCCCGATAAAGCCGCCAAGACCGCTGACGACCATGACTATATCTGAAGTCCTTGCATTTCAGGACAGGGCGGTCGCCATGGGGTCCGAATCCTCGGCCGCGGGAAAGTATCAGTTTATCCGGAAAACTCTCAGGAGCCTGGTCAAGGATTTCGGCATCGATCCGGATACACCCTTTGACGCGAGGACGCAGAATTACCTTGCGAGGGTCATGCTGGCGAGTTGCGGGTTTTACGGAACCGAAAAGGACAACAATGAGATCGGGAATTGCCTTTCGAGAGTTTGGGCAGCCCTTCCGGTCATGACGGGACCGAAAGCCGGGAAATCCTATTATCACGGGAAAGCCGGCAACAGGGCGCTCACCACAATCGATCAGGTCGATCGGATGATTTCTGCACGAAGCACGGTTCCCGATCGACGGCCGGATCCGCACCGGATGAGGGTGGCCTCTGCTCCCTCCCAGGCGCCACGTCCCGTCGTCTACCCAGATGACGGACGCTTTGCCGACAAGATCCCGCTTTCAAGATAATCCATGGAGATCACAGGACATGCCGACTTCAAATATGCGCAGAAGATTCCTGCTCGCCGGAATCACCGCGAGCATCATTGCTCATCCGCTTGCCGGTATGGCTCAGGACGGGTCAGTCAGGCTGCAAAGGTGGCAATACGATCGTCTCAATGATATCGGGAATAACATCTCGCGTCGGCTCTGGGGGCTCGACATCGAGAATGGCCTGATGGATGACCACTATCGGATCAGGATTCCATCGCGCCTTCTCTTCGTGAAGCCGGCCTCGGACCGCCTCCAGAAGGATGGTATCCACCTTCTGACAACGCTTGCCGAGGGTCTCAAGGCGAACCGGAAATGGAGAATGGAGATTGTCGCGCATTGCTCGCCGCAATCGAGCGAATACAAATCCACAATCGCCACGCGGCGTCAGGCTGAGATGGTCCTTGCGACCCTGCAGAGCAGGCGGGTCGACGGACATCTGATGAAGGCGACCGGCCTCGGCGATCTCTTTCCGATCGTGAATGCCGGCCATGGCAACGACCGGGTCGAGTTTCTGATCTCACTCGCGCCACGGTAACCTTGGCATAATGGAAATTGAATTTGCGAATATGTTCTGCTTCAACTAAAATACACATATCAAACGTTGAAAGCGGGAGAATTCATGCTCGACAAAACGAACGCTTGGGCTTCCGGCGCCCCGCGGGTTCTCTCGGACCATATCGGTGATACCGTTCCTGAAAGGATCCTCCTGGATTGCGATGGCGTTCTGCTCGGCTGGTGGGAAGGCTACTCGGAGTTCTTCGAGCGAAAATTTGGCCGTCGTCTCTCCGAGGCGGGTCCTGACACCTTCAATATGGTGAACTGGACCGGGATCGCGGACAAGGACGAGCGCATGAGACTCGTGGCGGAGTTCAACTCACCGGCCAGTCCGGAATTCGGATTGCTGAAGCCGAGGATGCATGCCGTCGAAGCGGTGGCCGCGATGCGAAGCCTGGGTATCGATCTGGTGGTCATCACATCATGCTCGAATGATCCCGCCCTGGTCAGGATGCGTCAGGAAAATCTCGCGAAGGTCTTCGGTGCGGATAGCTTCTCTGATGTCATCTGCCTTAGCATGGAAGAGACCAAAACGGCGACGCTTGCGAAATTCACTCCGTCGATTTGGATCGACGACAACGAAGGCAATGTCCGGGCAGGGCTGGAAACCGGACATACCGGCATGCTGATGAAGGATTCCCACAACCTTCCGTCCGCAGATGCCCTGTCTCGTGAAGGGGTGGGGGTGATCGAATCCTGGATCGATTTCAAGTCGGCGATGGAAGAATCCTGGACCGGTCCGCGGATACCTCAAGCGATGCGTTGCAGTTAAGGATGATCGCATCAGGAAATCGTGGATAGGGTATCTTCCCGCAGTCTGTCCCATTCCTTTTTTCCGTTGGGGGACCTACCTCAGTCGACAGCGGTCAGGAGAATGAGATGCCATATTCAATCAGCGACGAGAGCACCCGGAAAGCCTGGAAAATGGCGGCTATTTACCGTTGCTGCATCAGGTATGGAATGGAGAAGAGCTGTGCCCTTGCCGCCGTCAGGAAGCATTTCCCGGACGGGTCGCGGGACCAGACTGTCGAGATCTGGTTCCAGGGCATGGAAAACATCCACGAATTCCTGGTGCGCCGCTCTGGCAACCGCGCCAGCTCGATCATCAGGCTCGCAGCCTGATCAATCCAATCCGGGAAACTCGTCCGACTGGACGCCTCCAAGACCGGCCATGCCTGCAATCCCGGGCAAGTTGAGGCCAGTCATCACCTGCTGGCGCAGATCGGCTGGTTCTGCATCGACCTCGCCCTCGAGCCATTCCGAGCGTTCCCACCTGCCGGGATCGCCATAATGATCACGGATCAACGCGGTCAGACTCTGATCGCCGAGGTCGGTGAGTCCGTTTCCGTGGCCCGCTATATTGGCCAGCCATCCATCCAGGATGAACCGCTTGTCGATCAGGGCGAAATCGCGCCTTTCGGCTATCTCGTTCGCGATCCGTGCGGAAATGTTCTCATATGACCAGAACCCCATGATTTCCGCACGCTCACCGAGAATCCTACGCGCATAGGAGGGCCATGCCAGCTGGTCGCTCCATTCGGACCCATCGGGCAATCGGCGCAAACCGTCATCTCCGACGACAACCGGATATGTCGTGAGCTGAACAATACGCTCGAGCAGGAAGAGATCTTCGGACATGGCGGGCCTGGGAATATTCATCTGGAAAGGATGTGCCACGAGAGCGAAAAAGACGAACGAAATTTTTTGTGAAGAAATTTTCCCACACCGGAATTACCTACCCTCCATATGGAGCAGAAGCGATGAATTTTCCCGATCCACAGTTCTATCTCAGCCAGCCGCCGGCGGTCGTCGACCGCGGCCCGTGGCTCGCCACTTCCACGGGCGGGATGTGGTCGATCCTCTCACCGCACCCGGATGACGTGGACATCCGCAACATCGCAGCAGGGCTGTCCCGCGAATGCCGTTATGCCGGACAACTCAAGGATGATGCCGACTTCCTGGCCGTTGCCGAGCATAGCGCAATAATGGCTGTTTATGCCGTCGAGACAGGTATCGCGAAGACATTGGAGGATGCGCTGGCAATTCTGCTGCACGATGCATCGGAAGCCTTCTTTGGCGATATGCCGACACCGGTCAAGGCCTTGCTGCCTGATTTCAGGCTGATCGAGGATCATGCTCAGAATGTGATCATGATGGGATTCGGCCTGGTTCCGGGAAATGTCGGAATAACGAAGGCCGGCATCAAATCTCTGGACAGCCGGATCTGCATCGATGAGCGGGCCGTTGGCCTTGAAGATCCCGCCAGAACGATCGGTTTGAACGCGATCTGGGAACGAGATCCTGAGGCGAAGGGTCTTGAACGCAAGGTCAGGTGCTTGAGCTCGAGAGAAGCAAGGGTAGATTTCCTCGAGACCTTCGTATGGCTTTGCGAAACTCTGCCAAGCAGCACGCCAGCTGCAGATCTTATCGCCGTTCAACTCGAACATGCCGTTTCGGCACTCGTCTCCATGGGTGAGCGCTCACCCGAAATATCTCCTGCCTGGTGAGGTGAATCATGCTGTTTCAAACATTCGTCGCCGATGAGGATGCAAATGTTGCAACCGTCAGGCAGGTTTGTGGAAAATCGCTTGCGAAATTTTCCAATCTGATAGAGAAATGGAATCGAAACACAGAATCGCATGACTCGATCAGAAAACTCGATCATGCGGAAAAGAAATTGTATCTGGGTGCGATCATCATGTCGGCGATCACTATGGGGCAGAGCAGGCTTGTTCCCGGACCCGATCCGGAAAGCCTCCTGACGATGCTCTCCGATGAAAAGCGCAAGCCGCCACACGGTCTATTCGTGTCGAAATCGCGTCGATCCGAACATGAACGAAAGGAAAAGGCGCTGAACGTCGTCGAGGCGGTCCTTTGCCAGATTCCCGGATTCGATCAATCGGCCGCCCGCGCGGGACGGCCGCAGAGCGACCAGGTCATGGCGCAGCTGTCGATCGACTATCCGATCATGCGCGAGGGAGCCTTCGCCATCTCCATGCCATGGGCGACCATGATGGAAATGGAGCAGCCCCTCTTTGAGATAGGGCGTGTCTGGAGGAACTTCGAGGCAGCCTTGCTTCACGGCATCGATGGAGATGAACTGGTCGATTATATCGACAGGAATTCGTCTCCGGAGAAACATGCGGAGATGGAGCCCGCATGATGCGAAAAGGGGTGTCAAAAGGGCAGGGCACAGCTGGCGGAATGATTTCCGCCGCCCGTCATGCTGGCATCCCGACCGAAGTCGCCGCGGTTCATTCCTTTTGCGACAACCATGAAACTGAGATGCAGGGAATTGTCGGGCAGCCGTCACCCTGGTCGAAAAACGAGCTGGAGACATTGCAACCATATCGGTCCGTTGCTGCCAATGGACATTCCGGGCTTCCAAGCCTGACACATTACTACCGGAATTTCTCCCGATGGCCTGAAGGACTTCGTGAAATTCTGGCCGGAAGGGCCGCAAGAGCCCCGCAAATCCTCATCTCGAGGATCTTCGGCGACTATCGGACTGATTTGGACTGCATGAACTTCTGCGAAACCAATCACGCCGCCTCCTGAGCAGGTTTGACCCCGACCGATGGGGCAGGAGAGGCGCCGGGAACCGAACTCCCGGGCCAGCATGGAGCCAGAAATGCCCAAAGCACAGATGTTGCTGAAGACTAAATCCGAACTCGTCCCTGGGGATATGATCATCTATCCCTACCTGTGGTCATGGCAGGCGGAGAGGGGACAGCATCAAGCCGAGAAGGTCCGGCCATGCATCGTGGCGGAGAAATTTCCTCTTGATGCCAGCGAAAACCTGATCGCCCTTCTACCCATCACCAGCACTCCGATCAATGACTGGAACGTCCGTTCCCTCATCCCTTCCGAAGAGCGGAAGCGGGTCGGGATGGATCCCACCAGGGCACAGAGCATCAATATCAGCGATGTGAATCTTGAGGTAGTCGAGGAATCCCCGCGGATTTGTGCGAAAATCGGACATTGGACCTTTTCCAAGGAATACCTCGATGAGGTCCGCCGGCGCTTCAAGACGTTGCACCGCAAATCGCAGCTTTCCGTCTCTGATGGGGGACCTGCCCTCCTTCACACCGTGGATCGGAAAAAGCTGGATGAAATGGAACCCGAGCTCGCGCCGGCATCTCTCACCATGTGATCTTCAGGGCCGGGCAGCATGTCCGGCCCGCCCCATTGTCGAGCTGCCGCGGCTATCGACACCGGGCCTCCCTGTCAACGGTTATATTGTCACCTGGTGGCGAAAAACCCGTCCCGGACCTCTTTTCACACCTTGAGCGTGCATCGGCTGTGATATATAAAATCCATGCGAATATTTCACAACTCAAGCGGGACAGGTCGTAGCTCAGGATGGCGCTCACACTATCATGCGAAAAATGTAAAACGGAGTATGATGCATTCTCCGTTCCCACGAAACAGGCATACGGTTGCTCCACTTCGCTCCGGAACGGGGTCCTTCAGGGAGAGTTCGGATCCTTGAAATTCGACGGAGTTCGTTTCCAGGTCGTCGCCAGGGATTTGGAAGATGACATGTGCGTCTGCGACAATTGCATCGAAACCATGATGAAAACCGGAGAAATTATCCTGATCGCTGACTGACGCATCACCGGAGAGAACATAAAAACGAGCAGTCTCCGCAGGAAAAGCCCCGTGAAAGCGGGGCTTTTCCTGTTTCTGCTCATTCCTTCATGCCGAAGCTCTTGGCATTGAAGCCTTCCCGCTTGATGAACTTCTGCATCTTCTGCATGGCACGAACTTCAATCTGCCTTACCCGTTCGCGGGTCACGCCATATTTCTCGCTCAGATCTGCCAGGGTCACGCCCTTGCCGGGATTGAGCTTCCGGCTCATGATGACTTCCCGTTCACGGGCATTCAGGCCTTCCATGCTGCGCTGGACGGCATCCCGCATCAGGCGCTCGCTTTCGTTCTGCTCATAGACCTCCTCTGCCGTGAGGCTGTCGCTGGCCAGGCGATCGATGAAATCGTCCGGCTGACCTTCCTCGTCATTCCGGCGAACAGGAGAGTTGAGGCTGAAATCACCGGCTACGATAAGACGCTCGAACTTCTCGATGTCGCGCACCGTAACGCCGAGCTTGCGAGCGGCCTCCGATCTCACTTCTGCTTCCGATGGTGACGTTCCGCCGCTTTTCGCAAGGTTTGTGCGAACCTGTTCCATGGTGCGGTTCAGGCTGAAGAACATCTTGCGGTAGATGCCGTGATTGACGTGGACGAGCGAATGGCTCTTCACCTTGTGGCTCTGCAGGGCGGACATGATCCACCAGGTAGCATAGGTGGCGAAACGCCACCCGAGATCAGGGTCAAAACGGTCGGCCGCGGCAAGCAGTCCCAGCTTGGCTTCCTGTTCCATGTCCTGGATGTCGGAGCGGCCTTGTGCACGCTTTCGGGCGCGGCTGATGGCAAAGCCCTCATGGGCATCCACGAGCCTGTTCCTGGCCGCCACATCACCGTTTTCGCGCCAGGCTTTGGCCAGGGCAATCTCTTCCTCCCGGCTCAGCGGTTCATAGGGTTTGCCGTTGACGCCGAGGTTCGCCCTTTTCTTGACGGGTTTTCCTGTTTTGTCGGAGAATGCCATTCAATTTCGTTCCCATTTCGCAGCCGCGCTGCACTTCGTTTATTTTCGCAAATCATGTTGAACGGAACAACTGATCTGATCCCGTTATCCCCATGATCCGGAAGGCGGCCTACCAAGCCGGGAAATCATTACCTTTCGCATTGTCCAAGCATGCTGCCTGGTTCACGTCGAGGCTTCCTATCCGGCTGCCTCGCTCGTTCAGCACCTGGAAGGTGATTTCCATGCCGAACATGATCGCCGTGCGTGCCTCGGAGCAGATCTGGAGGAGATTCCTCGTCCTCCACTGATCATCGATAAGTTCGTGATCCGGGATGGCGACCTCCACCGTCAGTCGTGTGCCGTCGAAGCCGGCATTCGCTCCATCCTTTTGCGCAGCCTGGACGAGAGCATCACCCAGATCATGCCGCAATTGCTTCATACCCGTCTCAACCAATGTGGTAAGGCAGGCCGTCAGCACCGCGAGACCCAGGAAGACCGACCTGTATCCCGAAAGGAAACGGCTGACCGGTTCAAGCCTCGCTCCGCCCTGACCGCGGATGGCAATCAGGGGCAGCGCAAGGACCGGCAGGAAAGCCGACATGCCCAGAAACTGCCAGGAATATCCGGTATCGTTGAGGCGGGCGCGGCTGCTCGCGCCGAAAAGATAGCCCAAGGCAAGAATGACCGGAATGGAGACATAGATGAACGGGCCTGGCGCAAGATCGACGATCATGGACAAGGTCAGGCAGAAGCCAAGTAGGGCCAGCTGGCTGTGCAGAAAGAAAGTGCCGCGTCCAATCCCGTGAAATCCCCGGGCGAGGCGGATTCCAAGACAGAATCCCAGGGCCCAGGCGGTATGCATTGCGATGTAGAATGTCATCAAGATCTCCGGAAAAGTCGCATGCCTTTATGCGAATATTTCCGTAATCATACCCTTGACGATGGTGTCGGGCGACAGCGGGGTTGCCGTTATCCCCAATAATCGAAAAGGCGCCACGAGGGCGCCTTTTCTCAAATCTTGAAGGTCGTGGCGATATGTCTTGCGAGATCGTCGACGAACTCGTTTCCTGGATCGCCCGTATGCCCCTTGACCCATTTCTTCTGGAGCTTCACACCCTTCTTTTTCACGGCATCGAGCAGTTCGGGGACGCGTCGCCAGAGATCGTCGTTGACGACGGGCTGGCCTTTCGAGTTTTTCCACGCCTTCCGCTGCCAGCCTTGAAGCCATTCGAACATGCCCTTGAGGACATATTCGCTGTCCAGAACGAGCGTTACCGTGGTGCCGGCGGAGCCATGCTTGCGTAGCCACTCGAGAACGGAGATGGCTGCCATCAACTCCATCCTGTTGTTCGTCGTCCGGGACTCCCCGCCGGAAAGGACGATGGGATCCCCACCATTCTCGATGCGGGCAGCCCAACCGCCAGGGCCGGGGTTTCCAAGGCAGGAACCGTCAGAGTAGACGGTGATCGTCAATGTCATCTGGCCTTCAATCCTATGCGAAATTGTAGAGCGATTATCATTTAGGTGCTGGCGCCATGGCAAGCGTTTTCGCAAAATTTCATCTGGAGCCGTTAGATTCTCCAGGCAACATGAAAAGGAACACCCCATGCAGATAGGTATGACCGGCTGCAGCAAGGACGAACTGCATGCCAGGATCCTGACCCATCTTTCAAAATCGATCGCTGACCATCGCGAGCATGCAAGATACGGCCACATGGACTGGAGGTCCGCCGTGCATGACGGCGAAACTTTCCAAGGATACCGGGATTGGGTCGAGGAGAGGCTCGAGGAGGAAACCTTTGAGGCTGTCGACCATATTGCCAGGTTCGACTTTCTCGAGAGCATCGGCGCCATTGATCAGGGCCTCTACGAAGATGGGTCCGAAGCGGTATCGAACAGGGTCGCGAGCCTTTTCCTCGCAATCAAGGCGCAGGACGACGAGATCTCGCTGCGCGCGATAGAGGCATCAGGAACCGGCGAGCAACCTCACCCTGAGCATAGCTTCGGCTTGCTGCCAGAGGATCTTCTCGTTCGGATCCGCAACCGGTGCCGGGAGCTGCTCGATCGGTTTTGTCCGATCCAGGCCGAAACTGCGATCCTGGAGGATGAGATCATCTCCCTCTAATTCCATCGATTGCACATCATGCGAAAATGTCTGGAAATCCAGCCGGGCGCCCGGGTATACTGACCACCGTTGCAACGGAGAAGGTCATTGTCAGAGCAGTTCTCAAATCCTCGGCGGATGTCGAAGACACGTCGGCTGTGGCTGTTCCGGCCGGCCAGGCAGGCAGCGATCGAGCGCGCTGCGCTTGAGGACAATGTCCTTGTCCTGGATTTCAATATCCGAGGCGATCTGAGCGGTGTTCTGGATATCGAGGAGATCACCGCGATCGTCGAAGAGGCGAATCCCGGGGAGAAGCTGAGCCGTCTGGAATCCAGGATCAGGCAGATGCACCTGCTCATTGCCGATATCCAGGATGGCGACCTGATCGTCATGCCGGTCCGGAGGAACAAGACCTATTCCATCGGGATGGCCAGGCCGGAGCGAAAGACCTGCGCCGACGATCGGCCGGGAAGGGCTGTCGAATGGCTGAGAACGGATATCCCAGAAGCCAGCTTCATGCCTGACCTGATCCACTCGATGAATGCACAACAGAATGTTTGCGCCATCGAGCGCAATGACGCCATGCCTCGACTTGAAGCCATTCTGGCGGGAAATCCCGACCCGGGACCAGGACAGAATACTCGTGCGAAAGCTGATTATTCCGATGCGGAAATCGAAGACTTCATGTTCCGCAAGAGCCTGGCCGTCATCGGTTCCGCCTTTGCCGGCCATGATCTGGCCGGGCTGGTTGCGGCTCTGCTCGAGATCGAGGGTTTGTCGTGCCAGGTATCCCCGCCCGGCCCTGATGGCGGTATCGACATTCTCGCCGGGCGGGGGCTTCTGGCGATTACGGACAGCCTCGTGGTGCAGGTCAAATCCGGATCCATCATCGCCGATACGCCCACATTTCAGCAACTTTTCGGGGCAATGTCCGATACAGGTGCCCGTCAGGGATTGCTCGTTGCCTGGGGCGGATTTGCACCCGGTGTCAGGACACGCATCCGCGAGAACTGGTTCAAGGTCAGGGTCTGGGATTCCGCGGATGTGACGCGGGCGGTCCTGCGTCACTATGCTGATCTGCCGCTCTGGATCAGGGATCGCCTGGGTTTCCGGCAAATCTGGATTGCATAGGGCTGTCGCAACAGCCTATTTGTTTCTTGCGAATCCTTGTGCTCATTAATTTATTCGCATAACATACGGCGAAATTGGCCGATCAATGGACTATGGCATGCAGGATCTTGCGGAACACAACTCTTCATCCCGCAATGCCGACCTGGAACAGCAAGGGAGTGATCCGGGCGGAGATCTTTCATGGATCATCTGGTTCTACAGTGCGGTCGAAATGCTCGGTCATGGTCTTGACGGAGATGATACATGCAAGGAAGCCGGTGACGGTTATTCCCTCGATGAGGCGCTGGACCACTTCGAAGCACGGAAGTCTCCGGCGGAATACGTGTCCGTTATCCGCGCACGCGATCGCTACAAGGGAAAGGGGAGAGCCTGAATGTCCACGGACAGCTACCACATCGAGTTGACCGTAGCCGACCACGAGGCCAACGGTTTCATTGGCCTCGTTCGCTGGCAGATCGGCTCGGAAGATCAGGGCAGGGCCATTCTTGCTGAAATCGATCAGGAAATCCCCGACGAGGCGGCCGGTGATCTCAAGACAGACCCCTATATCTTCATTCTCGACCTGCGCGACCCGGATGACATGATCCTCGACAATAACGCCAAATGCCTTCCGCTGCAGATGGCCATGCGGCTCGCACCTGATCGTGTCGGCTGGTGGCTCAAGGAGCGGCCCGATCCGAACCGACTTGTCCATGAATGGTCTCCGGTGATCCCTGGTCTGCCAATCCTTTCGGTTTGAGGAATGGGTGTTATGGACCAGCTCCGCGGTCACGCCCGGGTCGATATCGTCGATGACGAGCGTGCATCCGGCAACGGAGTCATCGTCACCCTCAGGAAGGGGTGGTCCTTCGATCCCTTCTGTGACAACCGCGTTTCCGGCGAGGAGACCCCAAGCGCGGCTCTGAGCGCGGTCAGGCGGTCATATTCCTTCAGCGGACCTTTCGAAGACTAAGGAACGGAGCCACCAACATGCGCATCCTTCAGACCGGCGATATCCACCTCGGCATCGATCTCAACGGCCATAGCCGTGAGGCGGAGCATCGGATCTGGCTGGATCGTATTGCCGATATCGTAGAGGCGAAGGAGATCGACGCCGTGCTGATCACCGGCGACATCTACGACAACGTGAACCCCTCGGGGGACTCGCAGAAGATGTTCTACGATTTCATCGTCGAGCTCCGGCGCCGGCGGCCAAGTGTCTCGGTCGTGGCAATCGCCGGAAATCACGATCCGGCTGCACGCTTCCAGGCCCCTGGAGCCATTCTGGAAAGCCTGAATGCGCATGTGATCGGCCTCGTCCGGCGTCAGGAAGGCCGTCTGATGGCCGACAGGATGCTGATGCCCCTCCGGGATACGGCAGGCGAGATCCGGGCCTGGGCCGTCGCCATTCCTTTCCTGCGGGCGTCCGATCTCCCGGGCCTTTCCTTCGCCAAGTCGGACGAGGGCGACAACCCGGTCGAACGCGCGGTCGAACGCTTCCTGAACGAGCTTGCTACAGAGCTGGAAGGTCAGACTGACGGCCTGCCCGTCATCGCCATGGCGCATATGCATTGCCAGGGGGCAATGGAGAGTGAAGGCGCCGAGCGCCACATCCTGATCGGCGGCGTTCATGCCGTCGATGTCGATGTCTTCCCGGCCTGTTTCGCCTATGTGGCCCTTGGCCATATCCACAAACCGCAGACCCTCAAAGGCGGCAGGGCCCGTTACAGCGGATCGTGTTTCCCCTTGTCGGTCTCCGAAGTCGGGCACGAACACGGCGTCACCCTCATCGATATCGACGGCGCGGATCTGAAGGTCGAACACCTGCCCGTTCCACGTCCCGCAAGATTTCTTCGGCTTCCTGAAGAAGGACTGATGGATATCAGTGAGTTGGAGGATACCCTTCACAATCTGGATCTGGATATCGATCTGCCGAGGGATCTGCATCCCCTGGTCCAGGTGAACCTGAAGGCGACCGGACCTGCATCTGTCCTCATGGCCGGCGCAGGAACGATTCTGGATAGCTTCCCGGTCCGGACCGCCGGGGTCAGGGTTCTTCGCGAGCAACCTGCCGAAGCGCAGCATGACAAGGGAAGGAGGTTGACCGACATGAAACCGATGGACCTGTTCATTCCGGCATTCGCCCGCGCCAACCTGAACGATCCAGAGCCTCGCCATATCGCCGCCTTCTCCGAAGCTGCGCAGGAGAACTGATCATGCATATCCTTGCCATCCGTGGTGAAAATCTGGCCAGCCTCAGCGAGGCCTTCGAAATCGACCTGACTGCGGAGCCTCTGGCATCCGCGGGCCTCTTCGCCATTACCGGCAACACCGGATCAGGCAAATCTACCTTGCTCGACGCAATGTGCCTGGCTCTTTACAGCGATTGTCCACGTCTTTCGGCGGAAGGCGTCGATGACGATGTGCCCGATCAATCCGGCGAAAAGATCAAGTCCCGGGATTCCCGATCGATCCTGCGACATGGTGTGATCATGGGTTGGGCCGAGGTCGACTTCCTGGCGAATACAGGCAAACGCTGGCGCGCGCGATGGACAGCCCGCCGCGCGAGAGGAAAGGCCGAGGGGCGGCTGCAAAGCGTCGAACGGGTCCTGACTGACCTGAGCGAAGACATGATCGTCGAAAATCAGCCCACCGCTGTCAACAGGCGGATCGTCGAGATCACCGGGCTCACCTATGAGGAGTTCCGGCGCACAAGATTGCTGGCACAGGGGGATTTCGATGCCTTCCTGCGTGCAGGCACGGGGGCACGGGCTGCTCTTCTGGAAAAGGTGACCGGGACGGAGCATTACCGTGCCATCTCCCGTCGGGTTTACGAGCGCAACGAGGCGGTGAAGGCGGAGCTGGAACGCTTGCGGACGCGCTTCGGAGAACACAAGGTCATGACGCCGCAGGAGCGTGAGACCATCGGCCAGAACATCGTGTCGAGCAAGGAGATGTCTGCCGGGATCACCGCGGGTCTGAAAATCCTGGCGGAAGATTCCGAAAAGCATCGGAAGGCCATTGCCTCCGCGGAACGCGTTTCCGAGGCGGAAGGATTGCTCTCGGAACAGGAATCCGCGGTCAGGCTCTCATCCGTTCGTCGCGGCGAGCTTTCCCTCGTCGAACGCGCCCAGGGCCTGCGCCATCTTCATGTCCAGGTGGCCGGAGCCGCGAAGGCGCAAGCCGCGCATGAAGATACGATCCGGAGCGTAGGGCAGGTCCTTGCCGGTATTTCAGCGGCCGAAGACCAGGCCATGGCAAGCTGTGCCGCAGCTGCGGTCGCGCGCGACGGGATCGAGGCGGCATGTGATGCATTTGCTCCCGCCTGGCAGGAAGCGGCCCGGCTGGACGGCAAAGTCGATGACCTCTCAAATCTCGCGAACAATGCTGCTCAACAGCAGGTTATTGCAGCAAAAACCGAGATGGAAGCCAACGCTGCTACACATACGATCGAGATGTCACTATCGCAATCCAAGGATGTGATCACCGCTCTTGAGACGTGGCGGGACGCACATGCCGCAATAGCTGGAATTTCCGAAGGCTGGAATGATTTTTCCGATCGGGCGGTTGAACGCATCTCGGTTGGCAAACGCATGGCAGCCGAAGAGACCACCCTGAAATCCAGGATCGAGGAGAGAGCGCGCCTGAAGCCGCAACTCGACAGCATCTCGCAGCGTGAGGTTGAACTGCTCGGGGAGATGCTCGCATCGGACCAGGAGCGGGAACGGAACCGCTCGCAGCTTGCGGAAATCGAGACCCTCGGGCCGCGCCGACGGCTCGACAACGTGATTGCGATGCGAGCCGATACACGCGATATGATCGGATGCGCCGATCGCCATGATATGCTCCTTCTCGAGCAGGATGGCGCGTCACGCCGCCGGGCCGATGCAGTTGCGACGCTCGGTGCCAGCCAGGAGAGGCTTGCCGTGCTTTCGGTAGACCTCGCGGCGGCTGAAGCTGCGGTTTCCGCGTTGCTCTCGCCGGTTCAGCTCGCGGAAGCCAGCATCTCGGACGCCGCGGTCCAACTCAGGGCGGGGCTCGATGACGGTCAACCATGTCCGGTCTGCGGCTCGAACGACCATCCTGGTCACATCGAGGGTGCCCTCGCCGAGCTTGCAGCGAAGCTGCGCAGTGATCTGTCCGAGGCCAGGTCGCGGGCCGATAACGCCAAAAGGGACAAGGGCCTCTCCGAAGTCGCGGTCTCAACGGCTACGGAAGCGATCCGCCTTGCCGATGCCGAGCTCGAACGGATCGTCAGGCAGTCGGGTGAGCTCACCACCACCTATGCGGGGATACGCGACCGGGTCGCCATCGGGTCCCTGTCCGAGAAATTTCCTGAAGAAATCACCGGAAGCTCTTCTTCGCTCAAGCAATTTCTGTCGTGGCTCGAAGAAAGACAGTCGCAACTCGAAGGCAAACTGAAGGAAGAGGAACTCCTCAGGAAAGCGGCGGATGCCCTTCAGGTAAAACGTGATACCTGTCAAAAAGAGATCGATCTGGGACGGGAAAGAAAGACCCGGATCTCGGATCAGCTTGCCCGTCTTGAAAAGGAGGAGGCGATCCTGCGTCAATCCATTGCCTCCTGCCAGGATGCAATGGAACGCAGCGGAAGACGGATTTCCATCGTCCTGCAGCTTGCCGGCATCGTCCTGGAAGATCTCGACCGTGAGGGTGAGGCCCTGATCCGGAGATTGGCAAAGCGCGTGGAGGATTGGAAAACCAACGCTGCAAGCATCCAGTCGGAAAAGGACAAGCTGGCCAGCCTTCATCTCGATGCTGCAAAGGCCAGCGCCGAGCAGAAATCATGCGCCGCTGCGGCCCGGGCGGCCGAGTCCGTGGTGAAAGATCTCCACAGGCAGCTTGAGGCGGCCCGTGAGCTCCGATCCGGCCTGCTTGGGGGTGAGGCAACGGATAAACACCGCAAGCGCCATGAGGATTCCCGTCGTGAGCATGCAAAGGCTCTGGCTGAGGCCAATGAGGCCCTGGCGGGATTGCAGAACCGCAAGGCTGTCGCGATCGAGCAAATGCAGACGGCAGAACGCAATCTTTCCGAGCAGTCACATGTTCACCGGACCATCTCCGCCGAGTTGGGGGAAGCCATGCTGCGTGTTGGCGTTCCTGTCGAGCGTCTCGATGAACTGCTTGCACGGGATGACGCCTGGATCGCGGCCGAACGCATCGAGCTTGATCGCATCGTGGCCGCACATGCGAGGGCTGAAGCCAATCTCTCGCAGCGCCGTGCCGATCATGAGATCCTCATTGCCGCAGGCCTTCCCGAGGCCAGCCTGGCTGACCTGGAAACCTCCATTGCCATGAGGGAAAAGGAACTCAACAGCCTTCTTGAAGCGGTCGGTGCTCTGACGGCACGCCTTGCGGCCGATGATGCCGTAAGGCAACAACTCGCAGGGCTGGAAGCGCAAATAGATGCAGCTCAGGCTGAATGTGAGACCTGGGCAGCAGTCAATGCCGCCGTCGGTCAGAAAAACGGCAACAAGTTCGCCCAGATCGCGCAGGCGGTAACGCTCTCCATGCTGGTCGATGATGCCAACGAGCATCTGCGCATGCTGAAGCCGCGCTATCGCCTCATTCACGGCGGTGAAGATCTCTCGCTGCAGGTTGTGGATGCCGATATGGCCGACGAGGTGCGATCGACCCGCAACATGTCCGGCGGTGAGCGTTTCCTGGTTTCCCTCTCGCTCGCCCTGGCGCTTTCAGGCATGGGCGGTCAGGGCGGGGGACTCGCCGGCACCCTCTTCATCGACGAAGGGTTCGGATCGCTCGACGCCAAAGATCTCGACATCGCCATCGACGCATTGGAGCAACTCCAGTTGACCGGGCGAACCATCGGGGTGATCAGCCATGTCGAGGCAATGAAGCATCGCATTCCGGTCCAGATCAGGGTTGATGGTCGTGGCGGCGGAAAATCGAGGATCAGGATCACCGATCTGGCAGCCTGAGACCAAAGAAGAAGGCCCGGATTATCAATCCGGGCCTTCTTGCATCATTGTTGGCGCGCAATCAGCGGGCGTCCGCCTCATATCCCGATGGAACCGGAGACGGATTGAAGTCGCTGACCTCAGGCAGTTCGGTGGCCAGGATGGCAGCAACCGCCGCGGTGACAACGCTTGCACCCTCCACATCCTTCGACTTCCTGGCCCGGGCCTCGTCCTCGAGCTTCTGTTCCGGGGTTTTCGATCTGGCACGCGCCTTGGTCGCCTTTGCGGCGACTGCCGCCTTAGCAGCCTTCGCGGTCTTGCCTTCAGGCTCGGAATCCGTCTTGGCCTTTTTCGCCCGCGACGTGCGGGGTTTCGGCGCCGGGGCTTCATTCTCCACCTTCACGACGGTCTTCTTCGTCGCAGGTTTCCTGGTCTTCTTCGGCGCCGGGGCGAGATCGGCGCCCTCCGGTTTTGCAGCGGGCTGTTTCCTGTTGCGCGGCCTGGGCGTCTTCGCGGGGGCATCCTCGGCGACTGCAGGGGCAGATTTTTCGACGATGGTTTCCACGATCGGAGCCAGCTTCACCCGCTGCAGCTCTTCAACCTGATCATCGATGTCAGCCGTCAAGATCCTCACCTCGACGGTATTGGCCTGGGGTGCTTCAGCATCCGCTTGAATGGCAGGCGCCGCGACGTGCGGCGGGATATCCCTCAGGTCGACCAGACCGTGAGGTCCGACTCTCCGGATCGGATCGGTGAGCAGAAGCGGCTTTTCCGGCATCGCGGCCGGTTTCGGTTCAGGCTTCGCCTCCACCTTCACCTCGAGCGTTGGCGTCGGAGCCAGTTCGACATCACGCTCGCCATTGGCGAATTCGGCTGCCTGCTTTTCGAAATCCGGTGCCGTCGTGACCTCGACAACAACCTGTCCCGGCACGCCAGTCCGTGCACCGACTACTGGCTTCACCTGCTCGGGGTGCAGGCCGATCCCCAGGATGCGGGAAAGTCCTTCCGAGAGGCGGACCATGAAACTCTTCTTTTCCACTTGAAACTCCAATTTCTCCAAGTTTTTCTCATGATCCGATAGGTATTTCCCAAATCTGAAAAGTCACAACTATGATACAAGTTCCTGGCATGAATCCGGGGTTTTCCCCATCTTCGCAACATTCTCGCAAGCCAGCGCCGCATAGGCGGATCGACTTGCGTTACCGACCGCCGTCTCCAGGCGATCTCCTCTGACGATGCCTGGGCGATCCCCGATCACCGAAAGAAACTCTTCTTCTGAAGGGAATGTCCTTACCATGATCCGGTCCATCTCTTCACGGTCGAGAAGTCCCCTTGCAACAAGGCAATCCTCCACGGATCCTTCCGGCCGGATGCCGTCGACATCCATCACCTGATCCCCGAGCTGCGCCTGCACGATCAGGCTCCATTCTGTCGTCGTCACCCGGATCATCGCACCGATCTTCCGATGGAGAGCCATGGCGAAAGCATAGCCGTGCTTGTCGGCCCTATATGTCCTGGCAACCGGATCATTGCGCCCCTCGAACGTCCTGAACCGGACGGTGAGGCCGGCCATCTCGCGCTCGAAGTCGGTCATGCGCCTTTGCTTCAGGAAGGCCTGGCTCCATTCCTCATGATCCTTTTCGTCATAGGGAGCACCGAGCCGCATCCTGCCAATCTCATCGACCCTGTAATCCGCGAGCACATTCTCCGGAACTTGATCCCCGCGGCCGAGCGCCCTTTCGATATGGAGCGCATGTGCGTTCAGGCGCGCACGAAAACCATGCCTGGAATAGACGGCGGTCTCTCCGCGACCCAGTCGCTCATCGCGGATAAGATGCATCTCCGAGCAGATGCCAGCGCCCCGATACCTGTCGTGAACCAGGGGGATATTGGCGTATCCGCCGATAACCTCACCGCTCACTGGATCCAGGACCAGCAGCCTCTCGTCAGGGCCCGCAAGGAAGACGAGATCTTCCCGCTCGCGAACCCGGATCTCCTGCCAGCATCGGGATTCGACCTCCATATCGGCGAGATCGTTGATGGCTTCGATATGGGCATGGTGACCGGGACCGATCACACCAAGGACCGGTGCAGGTCCGAGATATTCCTGAAAGGTCATTTCCCATGGTTTCCTGTCCATGACCACTCCTCCTGATGTCCTGGAGGGAAGGTGGTATCTTCATGCGAAATTCTCTGCCTTCACTATGATTTTCAGCGATATTTCCAATGTGGATTTCATTGACTTCCTCCTCTCTTGTTGATTTGCGACCGGTCCCTTTCCTTTCTCCTTTCTTCGATAGATCTGCTCTGTATTTCGATTTTCTCATATTTTCAGTATTCTTGCTGCTGAATGCGGTAAGGGGATCTTCCCTTCAATGGGACAAGGGAGCAGAACGATGTCGAATGAAATCCAAGCCCAGAGGCGCTATTCGGATACGACCGAAGTGGTCTACTCGGTCTATGAGGAAAAATGGTCCCAGGACGATCTCGAGGCGGGGGACACCGACAAGCGTGATACGCTCGAGGGAAGGGCCACGCGGCAGCTCGGCGATATCGACGGCCTGCTGAATGAATACGGTCTCGATCGGGCCAGTGCGAGCCATGCCGATGCTGGATCCAGGGTCTGGTTCGAAAATTCGACACCACCCATGACCCGGGAGCGGATCGAGAAGGGTATCGACACCTTCTATTCCCTGCACATCCATACCGTGGATGGAAGGCCGGCGGAGCCAGATGATATGCTGGAGATCGCGGAACGGCTCGATATCCGCTTCGCAGATCATCAACTCGACAGGCGCCGCCACGCTGCCGCTGAACTGGCTTTCGAGCAAGCCGACTTCGATGGCCTGACCGTTGCAGCAATGAACGGTTGGGAGGACGATGGTGACGACCGCTATACCCGTGTCGTCTTCTTCGAGAATGGTGACAATCCATCGATGAAGATGCAGTTCTCGCTCGACTTCCATCCCGGAACAGCGATCCCATGGGGCGATCCGGATTTCGATCTGCCCGAAATCGGTGTCCATGATGGTCCGGTCTACGGTTACTACGTAGATCACGACGAGCGTGGCGAATTTTATGCTGATGTCCGTGATGTCGACGGCAAGACGGTATACGAGATCGGCGGTTCCGGGGATCCGAACCTTTCGATCATCGAAGATGGATTCATTGCGGGGAGGGACGACCTGCCCGGTCTTCAAACCTATCTCCGGGACATTGGCATCATCCCCGATGATGGCGAAGTGCTCGAAATGAGCGCCTTCGAAAGGATCGTCGAAGACCGGGAATCCGGTCCGTCACCGGACATCTGATCTGTCGCCGATGCGGATCAACCGATTGTTCTTTTCTCATAAACATGCGATCTTCTCTGCACGCGAAAAAGGATCACGCAATGTCGAACTCAAACCTTTCCACCCTTGGCGAACCCGTCCATGTCGAGGCACATTCCGATGACTTCGTGGTCAAGGTTCAGTTCGACGGTCGTGCCTGGCTTGCCCAGGCGGAACTGAGTGAGATCCTTAGCCTGGCTGACATCGGCTTCCGCGGCGATTACGCTGCTGATGACGTCTATCATCACGCCGTCGGCGTGAATGATCCTGATGTTCAGCCCCTGGTGAATTACCTTCTGAAAGACCCGGTCATGCCGAACGGAGATACCTGCGGGTTCGAGGTGGTCGTGGATGAGGATCAGGCGCTCGAATGGCTCGCTCTCGCCCGGCCGGATGTCCATGCGAGGATCATGGTCACGCGGTTCATCGCTGAAAGCGAAGGGATCACGGCGACGGCCCTCGATGATCTCATTCATGACGAGGCAGACAAAGGCGCCTCTGAGATCAACAACCGCGGGGTCGAGGCACAACTGGAACTTCTTGGTCGATCCGGCGAGAATCCCGGTGATTTCGAGGATGGTGAACTGGACGATTCTGTCCATGATCACTTCTCGAACCTGGCCTCGGAAGCAAATAATAGCGGTGTCGACAGCCAGCTCTATTGGCTGTTCTATCGGGGATGGAGCGCTGAAGATGTCCTTGCCGAGCTCGATGGTGCGGTTCCGACGTCGACAGTCTGACCCTGGTGTGCACATGATCGACGTGTCATCCCCATCGGAGGCCGATATCGAGCTCTACACCCGGGGCTCCTGCCATGTTTTCGCAGCCGCCTGTGTTCTCGAACACGGCGGCAGTTTCCTCATTGCCACCAATTCCGGAGAATCGCATTTCACCTGTGATGATGGCAGCGAGCTCGATGAGGTGATCCATGTCTTTGCGAGGCTGCCAAATCCTGACAGCGGACCGGAGGTGATCAGGGATATCCATGGTGACAGGATTCTCCCCTTGGAGCGGCTGCGCGAGGAGATCAGGAACGAACTCTCCGAACGATACGGCGTCTGGTCGGAGGACATTCATCTCGAATGGGCAACGGCGAGCGATCTTCACGAACTGGTCATGGATGAATCCAGGGTTTTTGAAACACTGTTCGGGACCAGTGACGAATACGCGATGATCCCGGATCATGATGACCGGCCGCTGCATGAAATGGATTTCCCTTTTATCGATGAAGCCAGGGCTCTTGAGGAAGTCCGGGCCCGGCCTGGCTCCCGTCCCGTCAAGGCTATGACAGCCGTGAACCCGGATCCGACAATTTCCGCCGCCTTCGAACCCTGAAAGAGACCGGAAATGGACAGAACATTCCCTGATCACCTTCTCGCCCTGGCTTCCGCCAGGACGCATGAAGGCAAGATTCTCCTGGCCAATCATGCAATCGAGATCCATGCCGTGAGCGCACGCAACGAGGCCTGGAGCCGGGTCATCGGTGTCTATCCGGTCTTCGAAAGCGGATCGGGTCACGTGGTCAGGCTGCCGGATGGCGACACCGGATTCGCCACGCTTCCTGAGGCAAAGGATGCCATCCGCGATCTCTTGCGGGAAAGTGGCGATTTCCATCCCGCCGATGTCGGCGTTGACATGATCGAACCCGAAGAGATGCTTTACGTGATCTCCGATACGGAAGGCGAGGTTCAGAAGGCTCTCGGCGTCACCAGCCCTCCAGAAGACGGGCTCGACGCTGAGCGCCGCCAACTTCCTCCGTTCACCCGCGCGGAATTCGAGGAGGCGCTCGCCCTGGATATCGTCGCCTGCGCCCCGGGTTCATATTCCGGCCCGGCTGTCGCTCCATCCCTTTGAAGGAGATCGCTGTTGAATTTACGTGATGTCATCGCGCGCCTGAATTTCATTGGCGCGAAAAATCGCGAACAAACCCAGCTCAGGGAGTTCGCACTCGGAACAGTTGCCCTTCAGCGGCAGGGCAAGCTTCGGTCGCGTCTCGATGGCATGATGGAGATCAAGGAGCTGATGGATGCCGAACTGGCAACATGGCTCGAACCGTTGGAGATTGCCGAGGGCCGGTCAGGGTCATTCGACGTCTGCGATCTCCGGGTCTGGCTGCAGCTGGCAGAAGAGGCTGGCATCGATGCCATTCCCGCAAGGCATCTGATGTCGCTCAACGAAGCGCAGCTGAGCGCTCTTCTTCCCAAGCTATCCGTTCCAGAACCTGTCACAGCCAGGATGCGGGCTGCCGTGCGGGATGCCACATCGGATCTCGACCTTTCGGGAATCCCCGAACCGGAAGACCCGGATGGGCAGGAGCTCATGGCGCTGCATGAACAGCTCTCCGACGCCATCGGAGAGATCCCTGCAAGCTGGATGGTGCGTACACATGTATCCGGATCTTCGAATCTGAAAGCCCTGGTCGGGACCGGGCTCATGCTGAAGGCTGACGATACCGCCATGATCGCGGAGGGTGTGGAGCTTGGCGCCGGATGGGTCCGCATCGGCAATCGCCGGATGATCGATTTTGCCGACAGCCGTTTCATCGAAACGGTTGCGAAGGGGCACAAGGATATCACCCATTACCTGGCGCGGCCTTGGGCGCAGCCAGCGCGGTTTCATGAAGGTGAGGACCTGCATCGCGCGAACTCACCTCTCGCGGGGCCGGGCAAATGGCCGGCGGAATGGCGTGTCTTCATCCGCAATGGCGAGGTTACCGGCGTGGCCAATTATTATGGCTGGACCGGCGAGGGCGCATCGCCGCAGAATGCGTGGAATGCCGTCGAAGCGGCAGCCAGAGGGCAGGCTATCGCCGATCTTGCGGTATCGAAAGGGCTGACTGGCCGTTTTATGGATGCCGCGCTTAATCGGCAAACACGAGCGGGAAATCCGGATTGGGAAACCGCGATCGCGAAATGGGATGCTGACGGTTTTCATGCCACCCTCGACTTCCTGGAAAGTGAGGAGGGCATGCTGCTCCTTGAGGGTGGGCCCGCCCATATGCCGGGAGGAGGTGGCCATCCATGCGCCTTTGCGGGGCAGGGCGTCTCTTCCGAAGATCCCGCCAGGCTTGTCGCTTCATGCGAAGGGGTCGCGTTCAAGGCAATGCCCCATGTCAATCTCGGCGAGCCGCGGACCTGGGTCGACGGTGACATTTCAGGCTGCATCGGATCATGGGACGAGGCTGCCACGCTCGCGACCGATTTTTCGCCCCTGAGCGACCTGGGAAAGAGGTTCCTGGCCCGCCGGCTGGAGATGGCGGCTCCTGAGCCGTTCTGATCTGGATCTCGCCGCGAACACGATTGTTTTTCATCATCGGGCATTAGCTCATTGCGCAGATGAGACCTGCTTCGAAGGCGCCGCCATGGAAAAGATGTTCAATCGCCTTTGGGGCGTCAAGGAAGTGGTTGCCCTCAGTGTGGCGATCGGCGTCATCCCCGAAGTCGCGCCGGCAACCGCCGATCTCGTCGCAACCTCCTGCAATGAGATCGGCGCCTGGATCTCACATATCCCCGAGGTTCATGCCGAGGCGATGGAAGTCTTCAGCAGTATGGAGAAGTTCACCCATTTCGATCCTGGACTGCAGCGACAGGCCATCGACAAGGTGAGAATGGCGGTATCGAAATTTGCCCATGAGCATCTCTACCGGACCGATGCGCCAACCGGCGGCACAAGGGAACCTGTAAAGCCACGGGATCTTGTTGCGGACAGGCAGGCTTTCATCTTCGACCTGAAGCATACGAGCTTTGCCGAGCTTGCGACAAAAGGCGCCAGCGCCGTAATGGCGCCGGCCTGATCATCACCGGCCAGCAAGAACCGCGTCGCCCGGGAATGTGAAGCTCGCCCGGAGCTTTAACGGAACCAGGCCGGATTTCGTGACGGCAAGGATGAGTATCGAATGCGCCATCCTGAGTTCCGGCTCGCATTCACCCTCGATCATGAATGTCGGAGCCTTTCCGGCTGCGAGGTGCAGAAAGAGGATGTCATCTTTCCGCTCGACCGTGAAATCCGCCATCTCACCTTCCGTGGGGAGAAGCCTGACCTGCTCAGGCATCAGCAGGAGTGACCGGATATCCCCATCTACATAAAGAGCTACAGGTGTCGGAGAGGTCATCATCAAATCCTTTTTCGCATGACAGAGTATATACCTGACAAGCGCATTTTCTCAAGGAGAACCTGTCGTGAAGCAGGTCTTCAACCGGTTATGGAGTGCCAGATGGGCAATGAGCGTCGGCCTTCTCGCCGGCGCCCTGCCTGTCGGATATGCCGTGACATCGATGGCGCTCGACGGTCTCAGGGAATGGATCGATCCGATGATGATCGGGGAACCCGATGAGAAGGGACGTGTCTACCTGACCGATCTGGCGAGGTCGATCGATCCGAATGTCGGATTTTCCGAACATATCCTCGGCATTTCGGAAGACCTGACCAGAAACAGCAGGACCGCGTCTGAATACCGGTCTCCAGAATGCTTTACCGATCCAGGCATGGACGACCAGGTGAGAAATTCGATCGTCAAGCTGGTGATCAACGATGAGACAGGAATGAAGTTCGGTTCCGGTACAATCATCAAGTCAGATCGACTGAACATGGACAACAGGATCCTGACCGCCGGACATGTCGATCCGGCAAGGGCCGATGTGATGATCTTCGATTATTCCGGGCGCTATCTCGGCCGTGCCGTCCTTGAAGTTTCCGCCTATTCCTCGGTCGAGGATGCGGGTCTTGATCACGATGTCTCGGACATAGCGACCCTGCGGCCGGTTTCCTTCGCTTCCGCCGCGATTGCGGACACGTGGAATGATCGCGGTCTCCATGTCGCAAAGTCATATCCCGAGGGCCGGATGGCGCTTTCCATGGAGGATGACAGCATCGCATCCAATGGCGGAAGTTCCGGAGCAGCTGTCCTGAACGCGCAGAACGAGGTCGTGGGGGTCTTCACTTCGACCCTCAGATCACAACATCTTATGACCGGACAGACAAAACCGTTGTTCAACGGACAGGTCGAAAAAAGGTTCTCCGAAACACGATCGGTCAGCGATTACCGTCTCGCCGGCTACATCGAATATGCGCGTCAGAATAGCGCAACGGATGGGAGTATCTACCAGTTTGGTGGAACAGGGTTCGCGGAGAGCATGGCGATCGAGGCGATCTATGAAAGCCTGGGTCTCGCAATCGAGGAATGGGGTCCTTCCAGCGATCGTTTCGAAGCGACCATGCACGGTTTCCCTGGATCGAGTTGTGCATCAACAACCATGCGGGTGACGGCCCTTCTCGAGGCGAAATCCGACCAGCCTTATGCTGTCAGAACTGCCTATGAAGATGTCAGGTCATCGAGCAAGGCGCAGATTCATGATCCGGTGACCGGGATCAGGGAATTCCGACCCGCACAACTCGAAATGAGCGAAAGACCGCAAAGAAATCCCCGACGCAAATCCGAGCGAGAAGATTTCCGAGTCGCTGCGAACCCTTTCCGCCAGCCCGGTCTTTCCGCCCTGTCTCCTTAATTCTTACGATAGGTTGAACATGGTAAAAAAGATGACCGCCTCGGAACTTCTGGTAGGACGCAGACTGCCGTCACTACCTGCCTACAGGGATATCCTGCTTGGGGGTTTCGTCAAAGGTGACGGGACGTTTTGCGGGAAATTTGAACCAACGGATAGCTGGCTGCGACCGGCGTTCAAGAGGATCCGCCAGAAGGGCCTGGTTCGCGCGGGCTTTGCTCTTTCGATCTCGGTAGGCCGAAGCACAGGCCGCCCCCACCATATCTTCTACCTGACTGAAAAGGGTGAAGCCGAAGCGCGCCTTTCCGCTGAAAAGGTGAAGCGGATCAATGAAGACCGGCGCCAATGGAGTCTGGACTTCCGGGAGGCGCACCGGACCCGTCAGGTAGCAATATCAGATCTCCACATGGCTGAAACTTCTTCCGAAACAGAGCATGATCCGTCGCCATGAACCTCATTTCTACCTGTTGTAGATGAAGATCGGGAAAATTCCCGCATCAAGGCATTGGTTGTAAACCATGTCGTAATATTGCCCGTTTGTTTCGGGATCGCCATAGAAGTCGTAGATCTCCTGATACCAATTTTTCATTCCGAGCTTCGAGAAATCATAAAGCGATAGCGGGTGGCAATACTGGCGTGGAACATTTTCAAGGTTCAGAATGAACAAATCACCCAGGGTCTGCATCTGCGGGTCCATCCACGCTGGAAGACCTTCCACATAGTCCCGGACGTTCCAGGCGGGCGTATTGCAGTTGACCATATTCGCGTCAGGATCATAGACGCAGATCAGGTCGTTGTTCAGCCGCTCGACATACCGCTTCGCCTCCGTGACGACAATGGACAGTGACGCATCGATGCCAAGGCTCGCCGCGTTCTTTCTGGCCTGCAGATAAGCGTAGAATCCGGAAGACAACAGCGCCAGGCCGATGGCGATATACAGAACCATTTCCATCATCGTGAAGCCACGTTTCTTCATACCGGCCTCCAGACTCAGGCGTTCCATTTGCCTTGATATAAGCTGCAACATGGGCTTCCGCCGGCATTTTCTGGAAAGTGCGTTCCATTGTTGTGGATTGCGGATGGAGATATTGTGTGATTGGGACGCGATCCGGCTCGGATCTCGTAGATCAATGCGTTAATTCATGTCACATACATGAAGTAACTTCCGCTCGATCTGCACTGCTCTAAAATCATGTCGAAATACGCGCCCGACGTCTGTGGATCTCCAAGAAGGTTGCCTGCTCCAACATCCCTGAGATCGAGGGTAACCAACCCGCGACAGTATCTCACCGGAACATTTTGGAATTCAAGAACCAGGATTTGGCCGAGCAGTTGCATCCGCGGTGCCATCCATGGCGGCAAACCGTCCACGTGATCCCTGACGTTCCAAACCGAATATACGGCGATTCCCGCTGTGGATAACCGTTATGCTGTTGCTACCAGACAAACCTTTCCTGAAGGACGGACCGAAACAGGGCTGAGGGAATGCTGTGTCTGTTCAGTCCATCTCCTTCATGTGCCGATCGTCCGGCGCCAGGACCGCTGAGGAGGGGCAGGGCGGCCCATCTCCCTGCCAGGCAGTTGCCCAGTGCCTCGACAGGGGTATCGACAACGTAGAAGCCGCATTCGGCCATCAGGATCCTCGCCAGGTAAGTCTGAACCTCCTCGTCGAACACCAATTTCTCACTGATACCGTATTCCTGCACCGTGTCGCGCAAGGTCACGTAAATGAACTGGTAGCGGCCGATTGCCGATGATCTTGATCCCATTTCCCTGATGCGCTTCTGATAGGAGAGGGCTTCTGCGATCGTCATGCGTTGGACTTCTTCGTCCGGCAGTGCAGGGGCGTAATCAGACACTGTTCCGTAGCCCCGATATCCTTCGGCATTGCCCATGAGATTTAGGAAGTCGATATCGTTCGCGGCAAATGTCGATATCTCGTCCGCTAAAGCAAATTGGGATTGGGAACATATCAGTAAGAAGGATGCAACGAGTGCAGATATCCTGCATGTTGCAGATACAATTCGCCAAATCATCTGAATATGGCCTTCACCACGTTCCTGTCGAGCTTCACGCGGAACTGCAGGAACAATCCCTTATCTGTTTCGCCGGTTTCAGAGAAATCATCTTCGCGAAATCCGACGATGTTGTATCCTGCGGAAAGCCACCCATTCTCGAACGGCGTCACGCCAAGAGACATTCCGAGGCTGGTCCTGGACGACTTGGAGCCGGCCGAAACCATACCGGCAGCATGGATGCCGATATCCAGCCTCTCGCCCAGGTCATGGCGGTATTCCGCGCCGACGAGATGGATCACATCGCGGAAGTCGCGGCCAGCGACACCGACGCTGCTGTGCTTCACCGCATATCGCATCGTGACCTGGTCCATGTCGCCGAGATAGCGGTGATGCATTGCGGAGGCATAGATCCTCGCCCCTTTCTCTGCATCATTTTTCTCATCAGTGATCTCGAGCGACAGGAGTGTGATCGGATCGCGGGACCGACCGCGATTTACAGCACTGAATCTCAACTCGACATCACGCTCATCCCGTCCGTTCTCGGTAGAAACCGTCAGCAGCGCATCGCCGCCGATCGACCATGCATCGGACAGTTCTCCATCGGCGGAAAGACGGATATTTCCCCGATCGCCCTCATCGCCCCAACGATGCTCCGCGGCAACGCCCGTCGACCAGGTTTCCCTTGTGTGACGCATGCCGGCCCTGGCGGTCATGAAGCCCTTTTCGATATAGGGATTGCCTGAAATCAGCCCGATGGGGATGTCGGAGGCGCCAAGGTCGGTCTGGGCGTCGAGACCGAGCTCAACCGCCGTGCGATCGCCGATCGTGATCTCGTTCTGGGCTCCTGCGAAGATGGCCTGACCTGAACGCCCCCCGCCAGACGCGTTTGCCAGGCCGAAGATCAAGTCAGACCCATCGGAGACGACGTATTTCAACCCCGCCGCAAGAACACCTGAAATTCTGCCGCTCGCTCTCCGGCTGGCGCCCTCCCAAGCTGCAAACAGCGTTGTGTTGTCCGTTGCGGCATAGTCCATCGAGAATTTGAGCCGATCGGAAACTTCTGGATCCTTGTGATTCAACGCATATTCGAGGCCCATGCCGAACGTCATGTCATCGACACCCCATGCACCGCGCGAGGCAAAGTGAATGCTGTGAAGATCGCTCATGTCATTTTTCTCGGCATAACCGGTGAAGCCCATGGCCCTTTCGAGATCCTTCTCGCGCTCCACGAGGAGGATCTCGGCCTTCCGGGTGTCCCGAATATGGCTCTGGTCGTTTTCGCGAAGATAGAAGCCCTCTACGTAACGACCCACCCGTTCTTTGCGCTGATGGATGAAATCCTCGTAGGACTCCGGTGTTGGTGCATCGATGAAGATCGAGAATTCCGTTCCTGCAGTGTCGATCCTGTCCATGCCGAGCTTTCCGTCCAACTGCAGGTTCCCCCTCTGCTTGCGGACATATGTCGAAAGAAGGTTGTCCCCGTCGTCATAGTCTGCCCGGAGCTCTGCCGAGGTTCCCCTCTGGGGCGAAATGCCGTCATCTTTCTGTGTTTCAACGACTTCAGCGCGGAAGGTCAGCGCATCGCTATGCTGCCAGGCGACGTCGATGCCGGCCATCGTCGTGTCGACGCCTAGGCCTTCAGAATTACGCTCGCGTATGAAGGTCGCGCCGGCGCGAACCTTTTCGGAAACCTGCATTTCCGCGCGGATTCCAGCTGTGACTCCAGCACGGATATCCTCGTCGGTCTCATAGGAAACGAAGAGGATATTCCTGGAGAGATCCTCGGCAAAGGCAGGAACGGGACGGCGCAGAATGATCTCTCCATTCACATGGCTCATGACATAGTCGCGGCCGGCGGCCAGCGTTTCAGATGCTATCTCATTCGATGCATCGATCCTCGACGTCTGGATGAGGCGAACGATCTCGGAATTCGGGACGATATCGTCACGCGACAGCCTGTAGGGGCCGACAGTGCCGTCCAGGGCGATCCGGTCCTCCACATATCTCTGTTCGGTCTGGGCTGCAAAAGCCATGACGCGATAGCGCTCGTTTTCATGCACGGCTCGAATACCGGTCATCTTCCTGTGCAGGCTGAGCAACTGGGTCTCGACCGAAAGTTCGAAATCCCCGACCAGATATTCGGCGTTCTCCTTGCGCAGGCGAAGGTAGAGCGGGAAACGTGAGGGAGAAGCGTCCTCCTGGTATGAACGGTCACCGTAGACAATGTAGTCCTTGTCCGGATCGATCCCGTCGAAATCACCTTTGCCATCCCTGGCCGTGTCTATGCGCAGGGTCATCAGCCATTCACCCTTGATCACACCTTCGGCGAAGAGAGATACCCTTCCTGCGAGATCATTCGAGATCGTTCCGTCGCGACGCATATGGCGCCGGACATGCCTCTCGGCAATCGTCCCTTCAGCAAGACCAACAAGAACCCATGGTCTTGCCGCAGCTGAGATCCTGACCTTTTCAACGATCGGACCTTCGGGTGCAGAGATGGAAAACCTGGCTGTTCCGGTCTCGAGAACAGGCGCCATGATGAGTTCGACCTCGCCGTTTTCCCGGACGGTTTCCATGATCGAATTGGTTGGACGCATTGCCGACGCATTTTCCGACAGTCTCGGTGTTCTCGGCATGAATGCGAACGGCTGCTCCACGGCGACCTGGACCTGGAGCCCAGGGCGCAAGGGGATGTCATCTGCATCCGTCAGCCTCATCCGGATGACAGGCTTGGTGCGGCCATCGCTTTCAAGGCTCGACGAGGATGCGATGATCTCGGCCTTGGCCGGGACCGTCGCCATCAGGACTTCCCTGGCCTCACGCAGAACCTCATCGCCGTTTCTGTCGGTGACGATGACCTCGATCCTGTTCCGGCCTTCCGAGATCCGCAGCGCGGAGAACGTCTCCATGTTCAGCTTCCGGCTATGGCTGACCATGACCTCCTCGCGTCTGAAAGCCTCGACATCCTTTCCGTTCACCAGGACATCCGCCTTCTGTCCGGGAAGGCGAAGGACCTTGACGTTGATCGCCTCGGAAGGCGAAAGATAGCCATCTTCCGGAAAGAGTATGGCAGGCTGCTTTCGTTCCTCCTGAACATCCAGCCAGGTCTGATCGAAGTTCCTGGATGGGTCCACGACGACGAATTCATCCGAGAGGGCCAGGAAATCGCGCTCCTCGGCGAGTGCCTCCTCGTCGAACTCGATATGGAACTCTGTGCGCCCCATCATGCCGGGACCGACATCGACGAAACGGGAAATGGGGGATCCGGCGCTGCGGGTATTGCGCGTGCAATGAACGAGCCGGCTATGGCGGGGCAGGGTCGTCTCATCGACCTGGACCACGCGCGGTCGATGGGCGATGTCGCGGAAATGGAACTTCCCGGCTTCATCGGTTCGAACCGCATCCCCGCTCTCCAGGAGAATCCGGATACCGCTCAGATCCCGGCCTCTGGCCTGACCACCGCAACCGCCATCCACGACCTGACCCAGGATGACAATGTCCTCCATGCCGAACCCGTCGATGACGCGCAGGTCGTGGATTCCGCTCATGCGCATATGGCCGGACAGGGCATCGGTTACGACCGTCGTGCTGCGCAGGAGCGTAGCGGGATCGACCGATGGCAGAACCTGTGCCGCATATTCCATCTCGTGGACTGTCCCCGGCCTGACCGGCACGTTCGGAACAAAGAACCCGCGGCCCGCCGGATCAGCCATTTCCTGCACCGGCTGACCATCGATCACCAGACTGCCAGGGATGAACCGGAGGCCTTTCGGCAATGTGTCCTGGATATCGAGAGAGCTGGTCGGCGGGGCGGTGATCATGACTTCGTATCGGAAGAGATCTCCGATTTCGACGACCTCCTGGTTGGCGTTCCTGACAACTCCTCCGACTTCAAGCCGATCGACCGGAATATCGAATCTGACCTCATCGCCTGGTGACACGGTGAACCCTTCCAGCCTCGATCCGGGGCCGATGATGTAGTTGCCATCCATCGCGCCGATGTCGGAATCCGAGACAAGGCTCGGAGCCGAATACCCTTCCGGAAGTTCGAGCAGCATCCGATATTCACCCGAAGCGACGTAAGGAAAGCGAAATTCTCCTTTGCCAAGCGGATAGGTCCGGCCACTCTGGTCCTGAACAGGATTACCGCTCACGATCTTCGAGGGATAGCTCGAGGTGACATCGTCGCCCAGGACGCTTGCGGGAAGCCCGGTCGCGGCATCGACGATCGTGACCCCGACCCCGTCCAGAGGGGCACCGCTCCTTGCATCGAAAATGATGCCTGCCGGCTCCGGTGTCCCTACGTCCACGACCGAGCGGATGATTTCGGAATTGCTTTCGTTGTCACGGTAGACCGCATCGATCCTGGAATACCCGGTCGTGGATATCACCCCATCCTGAGATGTGGAGGACGCCCTTTGGGTGTTGATCCAGCCAGTGAACAGACCGGTATCGGCACCTGTTTCATGAAGGCGCACGAATTCCGTATCGGATGAAATGCTGTCCCGCACCCGGATGACGGCCGTTTCCTCCCGGTTTGACCTGAAATTGAGGGCATGGGCATCGAGAGCGAGAAACAGCGGAACCCCCTGGCGGATCCGGTCGACTTCGCGAACCGGCACCAGGCCGCCGATCGGTATTGGCTCGGGCTGTCCTGAAAGGATGGAAATATCCTTGGGACCATCGAGATGAACGAATGGACCGCTTCTGTCTCCCTTCGAATATTCAGAGGCTCTGAATCGAAGATGTTCAACGGGACCGGAGCTTCTGCCCTGTCCTGTCGTCAGACCGGTGACGGCTCCCTGGGCGTATTCGAAGGCACGGAGTGTGCCAGAAACAGGCAGCGACTGAACCTCGAACGACACGGATGCCTTGCCGGTCACATGGCCGGATACAGTGAGGGTCACCGTATTTTCAATCACATCCCCGGGAAAGACCCCAGCACCCTCATAGATGGTGCGGGCAGAAAGAGGCCCGGCCGCGAAGGTGGCGGCCAGCGCAATCGTCAACGCTGTAGCCTTTGCATTCTCGCAAAGACTCCCGGTGATCTTCATTCGTCAATTCGTCCTGTTTCTTCAGGCCATGATGTTCAGGCACCGCCTGACGGTATCAGTTTCCGAGGGTTGCTCGGATGGTAAACGAGGCACTTTCTGACGGAGCCAGGGTGCCCAGTGATGCGGACAGGGTCGAAGTGGCGGAATTCCATGTCACGCTGTCGAAATCCCCATTATCATGTGCCACATAGGTCAGTTCGGAAGGCAGCGCATCGACGATGACGAGGTTGGCTGCCGCCGCATCCGCCGTGGCGCCGTTGGTCACGGTGATCGTATAGAGCATGCAGGCCCCAGGAACCGCTGCGAGCGTATCCGTCGACGGAACGATTCCGTTCGCGCAATTGTAAGTGCCGGCAATCCCTTCATCGAGGACCTTGACGATCTTCGTTGCGGACAATTCCGCTGCCTGGACGACGATCTTGGCGCCATCTGTTTCGACAGCGTTCGTCGTGCCGTTGGCAATGATCGTGTCCACGGTCAGCAGATCTCCCGTGCCAGAGGCTACGGAAGGTGTGGTCGTTCCTGCATCCAGGGCGAGACCGGTCACATTGAATGAATATTCGATCCTGTTGGCCGTCTCCGCAGGAATATTCGCATAGATGTGAAGGTATATTTCGCCGTCGGCAGGGATATCAGCCGTCTTGACGATGCCCGTCGGGTCATAGACCCCTTCCGACGCATCGCCCGGCGTCGGACTCGACGACAGCTTGAGGTGATATTCACCGGGCTGCAATGTCTCGTTCGTCGTCAGACTGAGACCGATCCCTGTCGTTGCGGCAATGACATCGATATCATAGGCCATGGTATCGTTGCCCACGTTCTTGATCTCGAAGCTGAGCGCAGGCGCTGCGGCACCCGGAGATGCGGCCACCTGCTTTCCGGCCGTGATGCTCTCCAGCAGATGGTCGATCTTGCGGTCGACCACGAAGGTTGCGGTTGCGGCATTTGTTACGGTGATCGGAGATCCGCCGGAGTTGTAGGACAGATCGATGGTATTGGTGATCGACGTTCCGGCAGGTGTTCCCGGAGCTGCCATTGCCGCAGCCGCCCCCCCGAGAAGAAGGCCGGCCATGGCCGACAATCTCAGCATGCACTTTCTCATGATCGCTCCGAATGGTTGATGACGGTCACTTGACCGTTGCGTGATAGATAACCACCGCACTCGCTCCGTCGTCGAGCTTATCGATGGCGATGTGGAGGGCTCCGACTTCAGCGGCGGTCTCATCGAAGTCCTCCGAAACCTGTCGGGTGTCCGGATCGGCGAAGATCTCGATTGTCTTTTCGGCATCATTCCGAGGGGAGGCCATGAACGTGGCCTCGACCGTCGAGGAGATGGTCTCTCCGATGACCTCGATCCCTTCCGGGACATTCAGCATGAAAGCCAGATTCTCGGCTGTTTTACCGCCGTTATCGATGTTGATCCGATATTTGAGCTCATCCCCCGGCAAGACCTGGGTCTCCGTCAGGGCCACGTATTCGTGGACGGGATTGCCGTCCTGATCGACGGTTTCCACACCATTCTCATCGAGCAACGGGCGTTTCACCGTGATCTGCAGATCGGCCGTCACGCCAGGTTCGACATGGCTGGTTTCCGAAGATTGCGCATCGCCTTCCGGCAATGCGCTCTCATCGGCGAGAGCCTGGCTCGCAAGGAGAGTGGCGAGACAGGCCGCAATGATGCTGAAGCGCGACATGCATTTTCCCATGTTTTTTCCGTCCCAGCTATAATATCGATTACAGCTGGATATTGACAACATGAAATGATTTTTCGCACAAGCTACGTTACGATATATCCACAGCAAATACCCGACTGTGATGCAATTCGGCGGTTCAGTAGGAACCGGCCCCGATAATTTCGATCGTGACCCGTCTGTTGATGGCCGCCTTCGGATTGCCCTGGTCGATCGGATCCAGTTCGGCGGCGCCCGCCACACGGAGGATCCGCGAGGTCGATATGCCGAGATCGTGCATGACCTTCCTGACGGCATTTGCCCGATCGGCAGAAAGCTCCCAGTTCGAATACCCACCCGATCCCCGGAAAGGGGTGGCATCGGTATGGCCGGTCACCTGCAACTTGCCGTCGATCCGCGCAACCGACTCGACAATGGTCCTGATGAGATCCATGTTCTCGTCGTTCAGTTCTGCGGAACCGGATCTGAACATCGGCCTGTCCTGTAGATCGAGAACTTCGATGGCGATATTGCCATTCTTTTCATGGACCCTGATGTTCTCGCTGAAGGATGCCAGGTTCTCTTCAAGGCTCTCGATATTCTCCGCGGTCATTCCGCCAAGTTCCTGTTCCGGCACAGCGAGCTGGCTCTCCGCCAGTTCTGCCCAGGGATTTTCGTTCACGGCCGTCTGGGTGGGGGCCGGCATGTTGTCGGATGGCTCATCCTGGACGTTCGGCGATATCTCCGCCGCCTTCAACTCGGTTTTGCTGTCCGGGATCTCACCTTCGCTTCCCTGCTGAACGGCGACGAGGTCCGCTTCCGACATGCTCTCTCCCTTGAGAACGTCAGCCCCTCCGATATTCACCAGCGGAACTGTGTCCGGATTGAAGAAGTCGGCGAGACCCTTGAGTTTTTCCTCGTCAGAGTTCGACAGGATCCAGAGCAGCAGGAAGAAGGCCATCATGGCCGTCATGAAGTCGGCATATGCGACCTTCCAGGCCCCGCCATGGTGGCCGTCCGACTTCTTCACGATCCTCTTGATGATGATCGGTCTTTCGTTCTTCTTCGACATGGCTCCGGGGATCTCTGTTCGCCTACCTGTGCACAATACTGAAACCCAAGGAGGTTTTCACAAGACCGTCGGTTCCTTTTTTGAGGCGATATCAACATATTTACCCGGAAGGGCTCTGCGGTGCCTTGGTTGGACAGGAAACAGGGAGCGGTCATGCAGGTTCTCGCCACCAACAGGATCAAGCTGTCCTGCGATGCTTCAGGCCAGCAGATTCCGCTTGCCGCCGTTATCCACACCAAAGCCCGACCCAGGCATCGGCCTCAGATTGCATCGGCAGGATATCATGCGATTATTCCCGAAAGGACAAAACGGGACCTGACAGAATTGCAGGAAGACGATGCTGCAGAAGATGCAATGCTGACCCTCAAGAATGAACGCAGCCTTATCTCCTTGTGGCAGGAGAAACGCGATCCGTCTTCCCTGGAGCGGTTGATTTCCGCCTACCGGCCCTTTCTGTTCCGGCTGGCCAGGGAAAAGGCAAGGAATGCCACGATCCGGGAGGATCTGATCAACCAGGGTGTCGTCGCCATCATGGAGTCGCTCGACGATTACCGGCCCCTGGGGGACATCAGGTTCCTCAGCTACGCGCGCAAGGCCATTTCTGCGGCGATGACCGAGGCCAGGCATGCAATCGACTTCACCATCAGGATTCCGCGCAAGAAGCTGCGCGCGGCACTGGCAGGGGAACTGCCCCATGACGAGGCGCAGCGGGTCGTCCTGCTCACCCAGAGCTCCTCGATCGAGGACCTGATCGAGGACAGTCTTGCTGTCCAGGCACCTGGTAACGAGGAGCGTATCGACGCAAGCACGGCACAGCAGGAGATCGGGATCATCATCTCCGAGGCCATGAGCAGTCTTTCAGACCTCGAGCGTGCCTGCATCGAGAGATGGAAGGACCGCGGTGGGGATCCCGGTGAGTTCCGCGAGTTCTGCTCCCGGTGGTCGATCAGTGAATCGCATGCGAAAAAGATTGAAAGCAGGGCGCTGCAAAGGTTAAGAATGTCCATTATCGCAAAAGGTTTCTCTTTTGATGGTTTGAACGGAGTTGAAGCTTGATTGGCAATATCCCCTCCACGCCTCCCGTCGCCGCGCGTCCAGCGCAGGTTGGTGTGTCAACGGAATCCGAAATGCCTTTCGACGGGCTCATCGGGGTCATCGGCACAAGTCAGATTCCGACCCATGATGACAATGCCGATGGCGAAAACCCGGCTTCAGTCGATAAGGAGGCAGCCGATGACCTTCAGCTCTCCGATAAGGCAGAAGACCAAAGCGAAGACGGGCCTGTCCTGATAGACGGCGAGACCGATCTGCTCCTTGGCATGATCCTGAACGAGCGCCCCCCCGTGGAGATGTCTGAAACGGAAATCGCCGTTCCCGGGGACGCGGGGATGCCGTCAGTGACCGAACGTCCGCTGGATGGGTCTGGGCCCATGGAAAGCGTAGTATCCACGGCGCTGCTCGCCACCCTGTCCGATATCGTGGAATTGGAAGAACATTCCCGAACCGACCCGGCGGTTTCCGCCCAGGAAACCGCGATCCCGAAGACGATCCGTGGCATGGCACCGCTTGAGGCGAGCAAGCCCGTGCTGGTCCCTCAGTCACTTGCGGCCGGTGCCAGCGCGGCTCCCGGATTGATACCGAACGTTCCGGCAGATGCGGACAGCCAGGATGACGATTTCCTCATTTCTCAGGCGAGAACCGTCGAGAACGCCCGGACGGTCTTGACGCAGACCGACACCCGGAAACCTGAACAATCCCTCCAGACCCTGAAAACGGAGGCTGCCGGCGCAGCACCTGATCACCCTTCCATGAACTCGGATGTCGATCCGGAGACCGAGTCCGGGACGGTGATCGCCGAACCCGATGCGGAGGATGTTCCAGAGTTGGTCCTTCCCTCAACACAATCAGGTCAGGTTCACGCGCTTTCCGGTATCAGGGCGGTATTCGACGTCGCAAGATTCCGGTCGCCGATCGTCCAGAATGTCGCAAGCCATTTACAGACCCTGGATCTGGATGAGGGTTCCGTCACCATCAGGCTGAAACCTCATGGTCTCGGTGTGATCGAGGTGGAGATCGCCCGCGGCATGGCGGGACAAATGGAAATCGCGATGCGGATCCAGAATCCCATGGTCCTAGAGGCGCTACGGGCCGAGCGAAACACGATCACCGAACTTCTTTCTGGCCAGGGAGCAGGAAATGGCAGCCTCTCGATGGATCTCTTCCAGTCGGGATCAGAGGGACAGGACAGGAACCCGCAAGCCGCGGGTGAAACCGGATCAATGTCGGGTGCGGCCGTCACCGAAGAGGATGATCTGGCTGATGTGAAAACCCAGGACGAGAAGCAGCACTCCCATTACGGGAAAACAAATATTCTGATTTGAGAAGGACAACCCATTGAGCGTTTCATCCGTCGTGAACAATGGCATTACCGGCCGGGCCGACCAGGCACTGTCGGAGAATGCGATGAACAAGGACCAGTTCATCAAGCTTCTGGTCGCTCAGGTCCAGAACCAGGACCCGACCAGTCCAATGGATCCGACGCAGTTCACCCAGCAACTGGCCATGCTCTCCCAGGTCGAGCAGGCGGCGCAGACCAACAAGCAGCTGGAAGCCCTGCGCTCGCAACTGGCCATCAGTGGGGCTCTTTTCGAGACCGCGCTGATCGGCCGAGAGGTCACGGCCGCCTCGGAAACCCTTGCCCTCGGCGAAGGGGGTGGAAGCTTCAGCTACCAGATGGCCACCGATGCCGGGGCCGTCTCGGCTGTCATCACCGATGCGAAGGGCAATGTCATCCGGCAGATAGACGGTTTGCCGACGAAGGGCGGAAGCCTGCACGATGTGACCTGGGATGGTCTCGACAATGCGGGCAACCCGGTCGAGATCGGGATCTACAATGTCTCCCTTGCCTCGAAGGACGGGGGCGGCGCCTACAACACCTATACCACGGCGATGGTGAATTCCGTGGAATATGGCGACGAGCAGTTTCTCGTCCTGGCCGATGGCCGCAGGATCCGGAGCGGCGATATTATCAGGGCGCTCTGACCGCCCGCGCAGCACCTGCCGGGGAGCCGCGATGCTCCCCGGATCAGATCAAGGTCTCTACCTTGGTCACATAATCGATTTCGCAAGAACCCGCGCCGGTGTCGTTCCTCGTTCTTGACGATCGGATCGAAATCCCCTCGCCTGTGGTCACGTCGCAAAGCATCCCGTCGAAATGGACGACATTGCCAGGCCTCAGGTCGCGCAGCACCGCAAGGATGTCCTGACTCGCCGGGATCATGTGCATGTTCGCTGATTGTCCGGAAATATCATCCGGCAGCGGGCCCACATTGCCATGGCGCCAGTAATACCAGCGTCCACCCTGCCAGATCTCGACATTCTGGAGAAGGGAAGGATCGGACATCCCGCCCCAGCCGAGGGCGAGGTCCAGCGGCATGACCGCGGAATCTCGGTCCCGATACATCCTTGAGGAAAGGACCAGCGCGGTCAGGCTGAAGCTGGCGAAGAGCGTGAGCTCGGCGCCGTGATGGAGACCTTCGACGGCGGGTTCGATCAGTCGCTGAACCGGAGAGTGAGGGGCGAGGACCCCCTCATAGCCGGTCACCGGTCCGAAACGTTTCCTCCGGCAGGATGGAAGGGCAAGGGCGGCGAAGGTGCAGCCCATGCCGGTGATGAAGGACCTTCTCTGCCTGGGTAACGTCGTGGAAATCCGTGGGCGGAGCACGGTCAGTTCAGACGTCTCAACTCGATTTCCCTGAGCCACGGCGCATGTTCCGGCGCGATCGTCCGGATCGCCCAGGCCATGCGATCGACCATGGCACCTTCGCCATTCCGAACGATCGGCATTTCCGCCGTCAGGGCGATCATCGTGTTCAGATAATCCCGGACAGCGGTGAGGCTGGGAGGCATTTCAGCCTCATCACCCTTGATCCGGGCCGAGATCACCGTCGGTCGGCTTTCGCCGGGCAGATAGACGGCGAAGCGGCCGGCGTCGAGATCGCTGACGACGGAGGCCAGCGGCTCGGGTGTCTTGCCGAACAGGATTCCAGCAAGTTTCAGGCCGCCGATGAAGCTTGCGCAGAAGAAGCCGGCGGCAAGCAGGATCAGAAGGATGTTCCGGATCCTGGAGCTTTTCGAAACTTCCTGGACGGTTCTTTCAGCCATGGCGCCACCTCTCAATAGGGAAGGATCACATCCATGGCATCCTCGCCGTAACGGGGCTGCTGGACGCGCGAGATCTGGCCCTTGCCGCCATAGGTGATGCGGGCTTCGGCGATGCGGTCATAGGGGATCGAATTGTTCATCTCGATATCGACGGGACGGATGATGCCGGCGACGCGCAATTCCCGCATCTCGTGATTGACCTTCACTTCCTGGCGGCCCGCGATCACGAGGTTCCCGTTGTCAAGCTTCTGGATGATCATGGCAGCGACCTTCAGCTTGATCTTCTCTGACCGGGAAATGTCTCCGCGGCCACGGGAGGAACTGTTTGCCGAAAGGTCGACCAGGTTTCCGCTCGGGATATCTTCCGGGGTGAGATCTGGCAGGATCCGGCCAAGACGCGTTTCATAGCCGAGAATGGTCGGACTTCCGACAGTGTTTCCGGAACTTCTGCTACGCGAGGAGGCGTTCTCGAGCTCGGCTTCGTCGTTGATCTCGATGAGAATTGTCAGAATATCTCCGACCTTCGCGGCGCGATGATCACCAAAGAAGCCGGAGGATCCTGTCTGCCACAAGGACGCGGATTCCGCCCGCTTCGGCGTCCGCCGGGGCTCTGGAGCGGGCATTGGAACGCTCACGGTAGAGACCTCCGGCATCGAGACCGGGCTCAGGGTCAGATCCGACACCTGGGGATCCCGATGTTCTTCGATTTTGGCGCAAGCCGAGATCGCCATGATGCCAGTTGTGGCGAAGAGGGTCAGAATTCGTGCTTTCTGCATGATTTTTCTCAAGGAGTTGATCCGATTGTCTGTCGACCAGTCGCAATCGCCACCTGTCCGGGAGCGATGACTTCTGCACTGATCGTCTTTTGTGAAGCGGTATTGACCACACGCAGGACATCGCCGATGGCACCATCCTGCAGGGCTTTCCCGGGCGCGCTCAGGTTGAGCAATTCGCCCCGAAAGGCGATTTCAACGGTCTCTCCCTTGCGGACGGCTCGCGGCTCGACCAGGGACTGCCCCTGGATCGGTCTCTCGGCCGCGAGGGCGCGCTTGGCTTCCTTGCCTACGATTTCGGTATCTTCGCGCAGGATGGCCGAGGATATCATGTTCACAGGCATGGCAACGACAGCCAGATCGCTTTCGGAGATGATTTCACCAGGAGAGATCCGTCGCACCGGCATGCTGACCGGAACCACGATCGCGGCACGGCCACGAATGCCTACATTTCCGTCCTCCGTGGTGGCCAGCAGCCCCGCAAAGCGTCCAGAGCTTGCCTCGTAGTCGAAACGAAGGATCTCATATGCGGATTCAGGCGCCCCTTCGAGTTGCATCACGGTCGCGGATGCGTCGGACGGCAGGCCATGCATCTGGGCGACGATTCCGTCGATGCGGTTCTGAACCAGGAGCTCTGTCGGCATTTCTCCGGACTCCGTCCAGGACCCCTGACCGTGTGCCTGTCCGGCAAGGCCGGCGCAGGTTGCGGCCAGGGCCAGGACGCTGCTCTTGATCGCAAATGTCATGTCTTCATGCCTCAGCGGATCTGGTTGGCCGTCTGCAGCATCTGGTCAGCGGCGGTAACGACCTTGGAATTCATTTCATAGCCCCGCTGCGCCTTGATCAGTTCGGTGATCTCCTTGACGGAATCCACGTTGGAATCCTCCAGGAACTTGTGGGCCAGCGTTCCGATGCCCTCATCACCCGGGGCCGCCAGATTCGCTTCTCCGGATGCGGCCGTCTCAACGAAGAGATTGCCGCCGATTGGCTTGAGGCCGGCTTCATTGATGAACGTCGCGAGGGTGATCTCCCCGACTTCCTGCGGCTCGATCTCATCCCCGATATAGGCGGTCACGATGCCCGTCGGCGAGATCTCGACGGAAACTGTGTTTTCGGGAATGACCAGTCCGGGATCCAGCTGCTCGCCGTTCATCGTCACGATTTCGCCTTCGGGGGTCAGTCCGAAATTCCCTGCCCTTGTATAGGCAACGTTACCGTTCGGCTGGTTGATCACGAAGTAGCCCCGACCCTGGATCGCAAGATCGAAATCGTTGCCCGTCTCCTTCAGGTTGCCCTGCAGGTTGTTTCGCACGATACCCGTCGCGCGCACGCCGAGGCCGATATCCAGGCCGACCGGGGTGGCTGTCCCTTCCGCCGACATGACGGCACCTTCGCGGCGATAGGATTGGGAGACAAGATCCGCGAATGCCGCGTCACCGCTCTTGAAGCCTGTCGTGTTGGCATTCGCGATATTGTTCGCGATCACATCGACATTCATCTGCTGGGCCATCATGCCCGTCGCAGCAGTTCCGAGTGCTTTCATCAATGCATCAATCCTTCGTTTTATTTTTCGCAAGCATTCAGGTGGCGGAACGCCCAAGTCTCTGCAAGGTCTGCTTGCGCAGGTTGTCGGAAGCCTCGGCGAGGTTCATGGACCTCTCATAGGCTCGCTGCTGGTCGATCATCCTGGTCATCTCGATGATCGGGCTCACATTCGATGCCTCGACATGCCCCTGGATGACTCGAGGGTCCAGAGATGGCTCGAGAGGGGTGCCGCCCTCCCTGGGAACAATCATCCCGCCATCCAGACGCTTCCAGTTTTCGGCGCCCTGGGCTGCAAAGACACCGATCTGGCCCAGGATGTCACCGTCTCCGGATGTAATCGTCCCATCTGTCCCGATGACGACATCACCGGCATCCGCGGGGATCTCGATGGGGCCTCCGCCGATATCCAGGATGGCATGACCCTGGGTCGTGACCAGTTGTCCTTCGGCTGTCAGGGCAAGATTGCCATCACGCCCGAGGGCGATCTGACCGTCGAGACGCTCGTATCCGAACCAGGTATCACCCTGGATAGCCACGTCGAGTTGACCACCGGTGGGCGTGATGTTTCCCGCCGTCAGATCGAGATAGCTGTTCCGGTCGAGGGAATACGACATTTTTCCCATGGCATCTTCGCTTCCGGTGGAAACCACCATTTGGTCGAAGGAAATTCTCGATGCCCGGTAGCCGTTGGAATTCGCGTTCGCTATGTTATTCGCTGTGAGATCCGTGGCCCGCGCCAGCGCCGCCGCGTGGGATATGGCGATATATCCGACGTTGTCCATTCGGTTCTCCGGTTCGTTGAGATGGCTTGATCATCGCTTCGAACATAGTTTATACATGATGAGAATTTTCGCAACGCGAAATGAACTCTTTTCAGCAACCACGGACGGAACCCCATTGTTTTTCCACACCGCAGATGGGGGCCTTTCAGGCCGGCCCGGAACCAGGCCTCGTGCGGAAGAAACTTCCGGACGCAATTCGTCCGTGAGAAAACGTATCTTGAAGGTTGCGCTGTCATGCGCACGGTCTGGAAACCGGGCAAATCAGGGGATGGCAAGAAAATGATCATGAAAGTATCCGGAATCGCGCTTTCTGCCGCGCTCCTTTCGGCAATATCGTCCTCCGTCTATGCCCAGGACAAGATCACGACCCCGGCTCTCGGGTTTTGGGGGGTGGGTGCCGATTTCAGCCAGATCCGGGATCTCCGGATGTCTCCCTTTGCCAGGGGATCTGACTTTGCTCTGGGCCTCGGCCTCGATCTGGAACCGGAGATGAGAATCGACCGGCCAGCGAGGCCGTCGAAAGCGCAATTCAACACCAATGGAATTTCATCTTCCAAGCGCCCGGCCTCCAGACCTGACAGCATTCTCCAGATCGGGGAAATAGCCGCATCAAGCGCGCCCAGTGTGAGCCTGATCGAGCCTGCGACCCTGACCCAGCCCGAAATCGACGCCGTCGAGGAAGCCATTCCCGACGAAATCAGGCGCCCCGTCATTCCCGGGGACGGAACGGCCCGAATTCTGGCCGATGCCGAACCTGCGGATATGGTGCCAGGCAGTCTCCCTGTCATTGTGATTCCCCCGTTGACGACATCTGATATCACGCTGGCGGGATTTTCCGGTGCCCGGGAGAAAGCCCTCGAGTTGATGAACGCGGATCCGGACGATGTCGCTGCTGCACTGGACTATGCGCGCACCTTGCTGGGCGGCATGTTTCTTCAGGAAGCCTACGGCATCATCGACGAGATTTCCTCCCGTCAGGGTCCGGGAGGCGCATCCGATGAAATCATGACGGCCAGCATCGCGCAGGCCATCGCATCGCTTGGCGGTCCGCGCCATGCTGCGGCCTCGAACCTGGTGGGGGCGGAATGGCAGGACGGCCGCTTCTGGCCCGTGCTTGACCGGATCGCAAGGAATGTAAGGGTCGACGACATGTCCGATATCCGTGGCGCGGCTGCGGCGCTCGAAGATCAGTCCAGCGCGGTAGCCGGTGCGGCATTGCCGATGCTCTTCGGTGCCGCCCTGGTGAGAAAAGACGCCAAGCTTGCCGAGGACCTGCTCCTGGCCGGACTGAACGGGACCGATCTGTCGGGGACATCGCGCTTCATCCTGATGCAGGGACAACTTGCAGAGATGAAAGGAGAGCCGGAAACGGCATTCGATTTCTATTCCGCGGCGATGGCCAACAACGATCTGGCCGGGGCCGAGGCGCGGGTTGCGCTGGCAGATATGGCCCTGAACCGCAAGGTGCGCAACAGCCTGCCGCAGATCCGGGAAATCCTGACGATTGGCGTGGATCAATGGCAGGGCGACAAGGTCGCACTCCAGCTTCTCACAAGGCTGGCCGGCGTTTCGGAGGCACTCGCCGATGCACCGGAGGCTCTCCGGGTCATGGCGAAGATCCGGGCCGACTATCCCGGAACACGTGAGTCGCAATTGGCGGAGCGCCGGATTCCGATGATCCTCTCATCCTATGCGCGCCAGGCACGGGAGGGCAGTATCGACATTGAAACCTACATCACCGCGCTCCGTAAACTCGAGCCCGTGCTCAACTGGACGGCAGAGTGGGTTCCTGCGAGGATGATCCTGGCCGACAGGCTTTCCAAGGCAGGTCTGAACAAGGCTGCCGCAGCCGAATACAGGGCTATTCGCGAAAATGTCAGGGAACTCGATTCCCCTGCTCCGAAAAACCTCATGGAGGAGGTCGTTCTCCTCGAAATCGAAATGCACATTGCCGCAGGGGATCTGGAAACAGCCAGGACGCTGATCAACCAGCCAATGCCTGAAGATCCCATCCTGGCGAAGCGTCAGGCGACGGCGGCGCTGATCCTTGCCTATCCGCAGACCGGTGCCAACGTGCCTGGAGCGGCAATGGGGGAAATCCTCGAACAGGGCAGGGCGGCCTTCCGCGGGCAGGATTATGCCAAGGCGGTATCCACATATGATGTTGCGATAAATGCGGGAGAAGGCCTTCACAGGGAAGATCTTGCTCGCTACTTTCACGCGAAGGCATTGATTGAGAAAAACGGAAACATGGACCCCGCTGCCAGAAGGCTCGACGAAACAGCCATTGCCGGCTTGCTTCCCGCCGCGGAGACCCTCTCGCTGTCCGGTCAATCCGGAAGTGAGAAATTGTCCACGGATTCCGCCAGAGATCTTCTCGCCCGCAGCAAGAAAGCGCTGGATGCCGTGAACGAAATCATCTCCACGGAACAGGATGCGAATCCTGCCTCAATCGTCACGCCCTGAGACACTGAAGAAGGAAGTTTCATGTCAATCTCCAGCGCAATGCAGGCCGGCGTCGCCGGCCTCAAGGCAAACAGCAAGGCCGTCATGAAGGTCTCCGAGAATATCGCAAACTCGGCAACCGTCGGCTACAAGCGCAGCTTCGCGGATATGGTGACCACAACGGCCGGCGGCTCGAGCGGGCAAGGGGTAAAAGCGGTCGGGAAACAGCAGGTTTCCCTCGAAGGTTCACAGACATCGACAAGCTCGATGAGCGACCTTTCGATTGCCGGAAGCGGGTTTTTCATGGTTTCGAAGAACCCCAACGATCCTGTGGAGTCGAACTACTTCCTGACACGGGCAGGATCGTTCACGCCCGATGAGAACGGCTTCCTGCGCAACTCGGCCGGTTATTACCTGGCCAGTTTCCCCGTCGATGCCGATGGCACTCTGGGCGGCGTAGACCGGACCAGCGTCAGGGATCTGACCACGGTGAATATCTCGGACGCCTCGCAGACGGCGGAAGCCTCCACGACCGCCACCGTCACCGGTTCGCTTCCGTCGACGGAAACCGGCACCGGAGACGTGAGGGCGCCTTTCGTCTCGACGATGCGCTACACCAATGCCCTGGGGGCGGTCGAAAGCCTGTCCTTCAGCTATCAGCCTTCCGACACGACAGCCAATCTCTGGACCGTGACGGTCACGGGGCATGACGGCACGGTCTACGGGACGATCGATATCGACTATTTCGACAGCGGCGCAACGCCGGGTGCTCCGAATTCCTATACCGGAACTGCCGATCCCGCCCTCGCGGCGCCATCGGCATTCGCCATGGCGGCCGATGGAACCCTGACGCTGACGATCGACAATGGCGCGGTTCCCCAGACGATCTCGATCTCCCTGGGAGCACCCGGCACCTATGACGGCATCACCCAGTTCGCTGGCGATTTTGCCCCGCAGCGCTTCGATGTCGACGGGTCCGAGGTTTCAGTCATCGCCTCGACCGAGTTCGATGACAAGGGCATCCTCTGGGGTGTATATGAGAACGGAGAACGCAAGGCTCTCTACCGTGTTCCGGTGGCCACGGTCGACAACCCGGATGGGTTGACGGCGATCAACGGAAACGCCTGGAGCATCAGCCGGGCGAGCGGCGATATGCTCCTGAACCTTTCCGGAGAGAACGGCGCCGGAACCATCTCGAGCTACACGCTGGAGGAATCCAACGTCGACATCGCGGAAGAGATGACCAACCTCATCCGCATCCAGCGCGCATATTCGTCAAATGCGACGACGGTCAGAACTGCAGATGAAATGCTGCAGGAAACCACCAGTCTGAAGCGCTGAGGATAGGTCATGTCACTGAGTTCCGCACTCAATAACGCAAAATCCGGCCTGAGCGTCAACGCGCTCAGAGCAGATCTCATTGCTCGCAACGTCTCCAATGCCGAAACCGAAGGTTACACGAGAAAGACGGCGAAGCTCGCGACAGGCAATCAGGGTGGCGTCTATGTTGCATCGGTGGATCGCAACGTCGACTCTCTCCTGGACAGGATCAATCGCAACAATATTGCGAAATTGTCCGCCCAACAGACCGTTCTTGACGGGATGAAGGCCTATACCGATTATCTCGGCCAGCCCGAGGACGGAACCTCTCCGGTTGCCTATATGGCGAACCTGAACTCTGCGATGGTTGCCCTGTCCGCGGTTCCCTATGACCGGTCGGCGCAGGTCGCGACGATCAGTGCGGCGCGCGAACTGGTGCGCAACATCAATGATCTCTCGGGGAATCTGAGCTCGGTGAGGAACGAGGTCGAACTGAACATCCGATACGATGTGTCGAACCTGAACTCATCACTCCAGGAAATCGGCAAGCTGAACAGGCTGATCGTCTCCACCCCACCCGGGACGACAAAGATGGCCGAATACGAAGATCGCATGGGCCAGCTTCTGGACAAGGTCGCGGGCTTTGCCGATATCCAGACGGTCAAGGACAAATCCGGCATGATCTCCGTCCTCACCACCGGGGGCACAGAGCTCGTCGTGGGCCAGAACGCCTATGATATCGGATATGACAGCATGACCGGCAGGCTGACCGCGGGCGACGTCGATATAACGCCCGGCGGAGTGACCAGGGCTTTCGAGGGTGGCTCTCTGGCGGGTCTCTTCACGTTGCGCAACGAAACCATTCCGGAATGGAGCGCGCAGCTGGATCTTCTCGCAGCATCCATGATCGAGGGCTTCGAGCGCGAGGCCCCGATCGGCGCAAGCGGCCTGGGATTGTTCACCGACAATGGTGGGGCCTTCGATTCCGCGAATATCGCCGGCATGGCCTCGCGTCTGCGCATCAACAGCCTGGTCAATCCGGATCTGGGAGGGGATCCCTCATTGCTGCAGAAGGGCACCGATCCCGCGCGGCCGGAAGGGGATGACAGCGTCATCCGGAACATGATCGCGCTTTTCAATGCTCCTGTCGGGATCCCGACAGGCAGCCTGGGCGATGGCGGAAGCCTGTCGAGGCTGACATCCTCCATCGTATCCATGCAGCAGAAAGCCCGGGCGGAAACGGAAACCGCTACGTCCATCACCAGGGCTTCCGCCTCGACTGTCAGCGCATCCCGCCAGAACCTCCAGGGCGTCAATATCGACGACGAACTGATCAGCCTTCAGCTCGTCGAGCAAAGCCAGGCTGCGAATGCAAGATGCCTCAACACCGTCGTGTCCATGATGGACACCATCCTCGAAATCGTCTGATCGGAGCTGAACCATGATCCAGGCCAATACCGTTTCGTCGGCACAGCAGAACACCAACCTGCGCAACCTCGTCGCCCATCAGAAGAACCTGGCGAACAAGGCCGCAATGGAACTGGCGACGGGGCTGAAGACGGATGTCTACATGACGCCCGGCGCCGCGCCGGCGAAATCTCTCGATCTTCGCGGCCGGCTGACCGTCAACGAGGCCTTTCTGACATCGAACAAGGTTCTGGCCTCGAAGCTCAATGCGACCTCGGATGTCATGACCGATGTTCTCGGAAGCGCCCAGGATTTCCTGAATCTCCTGACCGGCGGCGATCTCGCCTCGACGAACCGCGAGACGCTGAAGGAGAGCGCCAAGAGGGCGATGACCGATATCTCGAACATGCTGAACACCACCTATGGTGGCGAGTTCCTGTTTTCGGGCCTCTCCGTAAACCAGAAGCCCATCGATCTCGATGCAGGCTACGTCAGCACATATCTTGGAGACACGACTGGCAAGCTGACCGCCCAGGTCGACGAAAACACGACACTGGAATACGGCATCAGGGCCGACAATCCAGGCTTCCAGCAATTGCTGGGGGCGCTGAGCACCATCATCAACACGGATCTGGAAGCGATGGATTACGGCACATTCCAGACCTTCAGGGACGCGCAGGTGACCGCGATCGGGGGAGCCAATCAGGCAATTCTGTCTGACCAGACCGGACTCGGCGACCAGCAGGCGCGGCTGGATGCCCGTGTCGAGAGGCAGGAAAACCTCTTCAAGATCTACAACAATTCGATCCACGAGGTCGAAGGCGTCGATCCTGAAGAGGCCGCGATCAGGCTTGAGGGCATGGATATCCAGCTCGAGGCGACATTCCAGGTTACGGCGAGACTATCCAGGATGAGCTTCCTGAACTACATGAACTGATTGTCGAAGGGCGGATGTTCCATCCGCCCTTCGGTTTTACGTCTGGCGCAGCGCGTAGCCGCGTCCGATCTCGGTCTCGATGAAACTGCGGCCCAGGGTATCGGCCGACATGATCTTCTGCCGGATTTTGAAGATATGAACGTCGATGACCTTGTCGAATGGCTGCGAACTCGAAAAGGCATAGAGCGCATCGTAGATCGCACCCTTGGACAGAACCCTGGGATGGCTCATGGCGATGAGCTTCACGATCTGGTATTCTGTCGAGGTCAATCTCACCTCTACACCGCCCACGGTCGGGTTGCGCCCATCCAGCGGAATGATGAAATCACCGATTTCTATTTCATTTTCGCACTGTCCGAAAGCTCGTCTCGTTATGGCCCGTAACCGGGCCGCGACCTCATCCTGCCCGGCCGATATCCTGGCCACATCGTCTGCTCCTGCATCCAGAAGCTCCTCGACCCGCGTGCAGGGCGGATCCTGAAGAACGAGGATGGGCGTGTCCGTTCCCGACTTCCTTATCGATCTCAGGACATTCTCGGTTGAAAGACTGTCGGTCATGACGAGGGGCAACATGGCCGAGCCCCTGGGATCGAGGGCGGAGAGAGAGTTCTCAGCGGCCTGAAGGCCGATCTTCTGCGGCTTCAAACCCGCCGAAGACAGGAAACGACCGATTTTCTCCGGCTGGGCATGGCCCCCGGCGTAATAAAGAATTCGCAAATCGGCCTTCTTTGTCTATATTCGCACCGAGGGTGAGAATAGCGCAGATCCATATGTGAATTCAAGTTTTTCGCATCTGGAAAAGTGCATCCTCGCATTGTAGGATTGCCCGGAATAAGTGTCGTCAACCCAAGAGAATTCGAGAACCCATGCTCAAGAGAATTGCTGTCGCGATGACCCTTGCGGTTTCCCTTCCCGGGAGTGCCGCCCTTGCCGATGCCAGGATCAAGGATCTCGTGACATTCGAGGGCGTTCGGGAGAACCAGTTGATCGGCTACGGTCTCGTAGTCGGCCTCGATGGCACGGGTGACAATCTCAAGAATGCCAGCTTCACTCGGAAATCCATGGAGGGCATGCTTGGCCGCCTCGGCGTCGGCAATCTGTCGGATGAGTCCCTGAAGACACAGAATACGGCTGCCGTCATGGTCACGGCGGCCTTGCCGCCCTTCGCCAGGCGGGGGAGCCCGATCGACATCGTGGTGTCTTCTCTTGGGGATGCGAAATCCCTTCGTGGAGGAACCCTTCTCGTGACCCCGCTTACCGGCGCGGACGGCAGTGTCTACGCGGTGGCCCAGGGTCCTCTGTCGGTGGGCGGATTTACAGTTCAGGGCAGAAATGCCGCGGTCAGTGAAGGCGTTCCGACCGTTGCCAGGATCGAAAACGGGGCCATCGTCGAGGATGAGATCGAGTTTCAGCTGAACAATCTCGACAACTTCAGGCTGGCCTTGCGCAACACGGATGCCACGACGGCGTCGCGCATCGCATCGGCCATCAATGAAAGCGGTTTCGGCCGCGCGAAAATGCTGGATCCAGGGACCGTTCAGGTCACTGTTGCAGCAAAGACCGATATTGCAGGGGCGATGGCCGGCATCGAGCAGCTGGAGGTCGAACCAGACGGCATCGCGAAGGTCGTGATCGACTCCAAATCCGGGACGATCGTGATAGGATCCAAGGTCCGCATCGGAGAGGTGGCCATCAGTCAGGGCGGACTGACGGTTTCCGTTCGTGAGACGGCAAGGGTTTCCCAGCCCGACCCGTTGAGCATCGGTGGAACCGTGGTCATCCCGGAAACGGAAATCGCCATCCAGCGAAAGAATTCCGGCTTTGCTGTCATCGACGGCGAGGTAAGCCTCCAGGATCTGGTCGACGGCCTGAATTCCATTGGCATCGGCGCGCAGGAGACGATTTCCATCCTTCAGGCCATCAAGGCGGCAGGGGCGCTTCATGCTGATCTGGAGATCATCTGATGGAGCTTTCAGGCGTCAGGACGCCACATGCACCGCCGGCCCAAGCCAACTCGCCGCTGGATCGCGAGATCCGTCGGGCCGCGGTCGAATTCGAATCCGTCCTTCTGGGGCAATTCGTCAACGAAATAATGAAGGATACCATGCCGACCACGATGAATGGAGGTCACGGCGAGGAACTGTTCAGGACATTCCTGGGCAATGAGATCGGCAGGAGCATGGCCGAGTCCGGCGGCATCGGGCTCGCACCCACGATCGAGGAAGCGATGAGGGCATATCGTCAATGAAGATCCTGCCAACCGGTGCCATTTCTCGCCTGGGCATAAGACTCAGCGAACGGCGCCGCCGGTCGCAGGCCGGTGAAAATCCGGCTCTGACCGAAACGGATTATGACAATATCACCGAATTCGAGAAGTTGATCGGCGGCGCCATCAAGATCCTGGAACTTGAAAACGAGGCCCTGGAACGTGGTGATGCCCGCGGTGTGGCCGATCTGTTCGAAAGCAAGACCAGGCTCTTGAACGATCTGACGATAAGGCAGCCGGTCATCGAACCATTCCTGAAGGAGGATGTATCCGAGATCGCGGCCCTGCGTGGCCTCATCCGGGAGCTTGCCGAGCATCTGCATCGCAACAGCGAGCTCCTGCAGGGCATGGCAACAGCCTCGAGGACGATGATTTCCGAAATCGAAAGAATGAGGAAACGTCAGTCCCTCGACGGGATTTACGACAAGACTGGACAGAGATTGCCCGGAATGGACAAGAAGGCTGGTCGTGTCGTGAAAAATCTGTGATGTCAAGAGAAAAATAAATCCGGAATTAACTCTCGCGGACCTTTTTCACAATGCCCGCTCCTGCTGGCGCCCCCAAGAACGGGGGTATGTGAAGAACCGCAAAAAGGATTCCAGATGACCTCGCTCATCACGAACAATTCCGCCATGAACGCCCTGACCACGCTGCGTGGCGTGAACAGCCAGCTGGCGACGACCCAGGACCGCATCTCCTCCGGCCTCAAAGTGTCCTCGGCGAAAGACAACGCCGCCTATTTCCAGATCTCGGAAACCATGAAGGGCGACAGCTCGGTCTACGGTTCGATCAACGAAGGCCTGACCCTGACCAAGAACTCGATCGAGACCGCGCGCC